>ENA-ORXF01000361-ORXF01000361.1-marine-metagenome-genome-assembly--contig:-NODE-361-length-34118-cov-13.082959_pt1 | contig 34118 bp, 35 predicted proteins | sample MGYA00237864_ERZ511476 | MGnify/ENA primary metagenome ERZ511476 (study PRJEB26306, sample SAMN06343908) | marine metagenome | isolation source: coastal waters | place: Atlantic Ocean: West Antarctic...
ATTTTCTTGTGTACAGCTTTCATCACTAACGCTACTTATTTGATTGTTTATTTGATCAATTTTTTTAATTGGTTCATCGGTTTGTTTGGCTACAGTAACTCCAATTGCAGAAACTAATCCAAGCTGTGCTAAAACTAATATTATTTTTTTGAGTTGCATTATTTTTCCTTTAAAAAAATGGTTACACCTATAAGACGTAACCATTTATTTATAAGTCAGGCTAATGCAATTATTTATTTATCATTTTCTTTCTTATCATATATTCAATATTAAACTTTGCTCGCTGATTGCCTTGAGCAGCTGATTTTTTATACCACTCATAAGCTTTGTCTGGATTTTTTACCACCCCGTTCAGTCCTTGCTCATAAATTAGTCCTATATTAAATTGTGCTTGGTGCTTATTTTGTACTTTAAGGCACCCATCTAAAGTTAACAGTTCTGAAGAGCAGTTAGCTGTATCAACTGTCTTTGTTGTTGTTTTTGTTAATTGTTCTTTTTGTGCTGGCCAGAATGCGATTAGTCTGTTTCCTGTTTCATCCATGACAATATCCCAAAATGTTTCGGTTACTTCAATTTTTGTATTTGGAACATCTTGAACATCTGTTATATGTATCCCGTCCTTCATTGCATAAGAAAAAAAACTGCCTCCGATTAATAACGCTAATAACCACTTAATATTATCTTTAAATTTTTGATTTATACCAACTGATTCTTTTTGTAAATATCCTACTTTTTCTAATTTATTAATAAATTTTTTACGGAGCTGTTCATCATCTTTATAAATCTCTTTATTAATCTCATCAGATCTTTTTTTTAATACGGCTCGAACTAATCTAGCTTGTAATCTGGTTTTACTATCCATATTAACAACTTTATCCCCTGCTAGAGTTGCGAACCAATCTTTTTCATTTTTTGACATTACCCACCACCTTCTTCACAATGTTTTATAAATGGCCCTAATTTTTTATAGCTTTGACTTACATATTCTTTTGTTGCTCCGAGCGTTCTTCCAATTCTCTCACTTATTTTTAAATTAGTTAGATTTTCTAATTTCATTTGTATAACAAATGCTCTTTCAGGCATTGCTTTAGCAAATTCTTGCAATCCTAACTGAACACATTTTTCTGTATCTTCTTTTTCTTTTTCTTTATTCAATCTTGTAACTATCTCAATTTTATCTAGTCTAGAATATTCAGCTCCAGATGAATTATCAATACTTACTTCAGTTACTTCATTTTCATATTTCTTATTTTTTCTGTAATGATCTAGCAGAGTGTTTCTTGCAATTGTCCAGCACCATGCTCTAAATTTTTTTGGTTCATTGATAGTATCTACTTTTGTACAAATCTTAAACAAACTTGAAAGTATTACTTCTTCAGCCTCAAATTTATTCAGTCTTCTTTGCCTATAAAATCCCATGAGTGGTTGGTACAATGTTTTATATAGCTCATTCGCACCTTTCTCTCTCATTAGATGCTCTTTGCTTTGTAAAAGCTTTAAGACTTTTTCAAGCTCCATAAATTCTCCTATGAACCACAGACGTAAATTCAAACATAAAAGTCAGGATAATCATTAATTTAGTTTAATACGAAAAATAAACTGACCTTTTGCTTATTCTATACGTCTATTCTTTGTAATAGTTCTTATTCCTCCTGTTGAGTTCTATTGCCGTCTGGCCCGAACGTTATGCGGGCCACCTTAAAAAGACTTTTATAAGATTAAAACTATACTTATCTCATATTGTATTTTTTTGATTATTAACTTTTAAATCTAAATCAATGCCATCAACACCTTTTAGAAATTGTTTTGTATATTTTATGCCTTTTATTTTTTTTGTTTTTTTGGCTATTGTTTTTTTATTGACCGCATCATCTGTTGAGCTATACAAGACATAAAAAATTGAAATTACAACAATGACTATTGAAAAAATAAGCACACCCACAATAATTTCTGTAAAATATGTATTGAAGTAGGTTTGAACAATATTAGCCATAGGATTTTATTTTAAAGTTATGCTTTAATTATAATGTGTTATTGTTGTTCTGGAATTAAATTTTTGAAGGGTTATTAAATTATGTTAAAAAATATTATAGTTTTAGTTATCATCTTTTTAGCTGGGTATTACGCTTACTCTTTTTATCAAGGTGGCGATGGAACAGTCCCCACAGTGGCTTCTGATTTACCTCCACTAACATCTGAGTAAAAAGAAATAAAGATATTAAAAGGCTTATTTAATAAGCCTTTTTTATTCGATTGATTTAATTAAATCCTCCACTACTTTTTTTGCATCGCCAAAAACCATCATTGTCTTATCTAGATAAAAAAGCTCGTTATCAAGCCCAGCGTAACCTGGTGCCATTGATCTTTTATTAACTATTATCATTTTTGCTTTTTGGGCCTCTAAAATAGGCATTCCATAAATCACGCTGCCTGGTATCTTAGCTGCTGGATTAACAACATCATTAGCTCCAATCACCAGAACAACGTCCGTTTGTCCAAATTCACTATTTATATCATCCATCTCAATAACTTGTTCATATGGAACATCTGCTTCTGCCAACAATACATTCATATGTCCCGGCATTCTGCCTGCTACTGGGTGAATTGCATATTTAACATCTACACCTTTTGAAAGCAATTTTGATGTTAATTCTTGTAGAGCATGTTGAGCTCTGGCAACTGCTAGGCCATATCCTGGCACAATAATTACTGTATCTGCATTTGTAAGTAAAAATGATGCATCGTCAGCAGAGCCTGATTTTACTGGCTTCTCAGCCTGTGACGCAGTATCTATTGCAACGTCTGCCCCAAAACCTCCTAGCATTACTGAAACAATTGATCGATTCATTGCCTTACACATTATGTAGGATAAGATTGCTCCAGATGAGCCAACACATGCTCCAGCGATAATTAATACTGAATTATTTAAAGTGAAGCCAATGCCTGCAGCTGCCCAACCAGAATAGCTATTGAGCATCGAAACAACCACTGGCATATCTGCTCCACCTATTGGAATAATTAATGTAATTCCAAGAATTAATGCAATTATTACCATGACAAAAAACGCGTTTGTTGACTCGGTCTGAAAATAAAGTGTTCCAAAAAAAATCATGGCTAACGCTAACAGCAAATTAATCCAATGTTGAGTTTTAAATACAATTGCTTTTGCGCCAAATTTTCCTGATAATTTTCCAAATGCAATCACAGATGCAGTAAACGTAATTGCGCCGATAAAAGCGCCGATAAATAATTCGAATCTTTGAACTGTAGAGTGCGCCTCTCCCGAATTCATTACAGCCGCTATAGCAATTAAAACTGCTGCTAGTCCTACAAAAGAATGCATCAATGCTACTAATTCTGGCATCTTTGTCATTTGAACTGTCTTGGCTACAAAAATTCCAATGCACGCACCAAGTACCAATGGCACAACTATAAATAAAGTTATTAATTGCTGTCCCGCCCACAAAGTTGCTCCCACAGCAATAGCCATACCGATCATTCCAAATAAATTACCCTGTCTGGCAGATGTAGGTGACGATAATCCCTTTAAGGCCAATATAAAGAAAATCGCAGATACTAAATAGGCCGACATTGATAATGCTTGCACTGTCATTTATTTCTTCTCTTTCTTAGTTTTAAACATCTCTAACATCCGTTGCGTAACAAAAAATCCACCAAATATGTTAATTGCAGCGAAAAATATAGCAATTGCACCTAAAATGCTGCTAAATGTTACTATCTCCCCATTTATCTCTACAACTTGTAATATTGCTCCTACGATTACAATACCTGAAATGGCATTTGTTACTGACATAAGTGGGGTATGTAATGCAGATGTAACGTTCCACACCACGTGGTAGCCTACAAAAATAGCTAAAACAAAAATGCTAATATTCTGAATTGTCATTAATTCACCCATTGTCGTCCCTTTTAATTAATTAAATTGCCTTCAGTTGTTAATAATGCTCCAGCTACAAGCTCATCTTCTCTGTTTATGTATAAGTTACCTTGATCATTAATCAATAATTTTATAAATTCGAATATATTTCTCGAATAAAGAGCTGATGCATCTGTGCTTAGTAAGCTTGGCAGGTTATTTAAACCAATAATAGTTACTCCTCCAGCTTTTATTATTTTATTGCCTTCTGATAATGGGCAGTTACCCGAGCCGTCTGCTGCTAACCCAGCTGCCATATCTACAATAACCGATCCTTCCTTCATTTGATTAACAGTTTCTTTAGAAATTAATTTTGGTGGTTCTTTTCCAGGAATTAATGCTGACGTAATTATGATATCTGCAGCAATAGCTTTCTCGGCAACTAATTTGGTCTGTCTGTCTAGCCAAGATTTGGGCATTGGTTTTGCATAACCCCCATCCCCGGAAGCATTATTTTTTTCTTCTTCTGTTTCATAAGGAACATCAATAAATTTTGCTCCTAAAGATTCGATTTGTTCTTTAACAGCAGGGCGAACATCGGAAGCTTCCACAACGGCTCCCAACCTTTTTGCAGTTGCAATCGCTTGCAAACCAGCAACGCCAGCACCTAAAATAATTATACGTGCAGCCTTTACTGTCCCTGCAGCAGTCATTAGCATTGGGAAAAACTTTTTATAATAATCGGCAGCTAGAATTACTGCTTTATATCCAGCAATATTTGCTTGTGAAGATAAAACATCCATGGATTGTGCCCGTGTATTCCTAGGTAATGATTCAAGTGAAAATGCAGTTACTTTTTTTGTAGCCAATTGAGTAGTTAATGCTTTATTAAAAGGTTCTAATAATCCGACAATAAATTGGTTAGTTTGTAATTTTTTAGTTTCATCAATATTTGGTGCTCGAACCTTTAATAATAAATCCGCCTTAAAAACATCGGCATTACTTTTGATTAATCCACCTGCATCAATAAACATTTGATTAGTAATCGATGCCCCAACCCCAGCATTCGATTCTATATAAACCTTATGATTTAAAATAGTTAATTTTTTTACGGTCTCTGGTGTTGCGGCAACTCTAAATTCACCTTCTAAAACTTCTTTTAATACACCTATAATCATTATGCCTTCTCTCCGCAATTCAATTTATCTACTAAATGGCATAATTTTATAAAAGATTGTGGGTCAATAGAACATCGACCGACTAATCCTACATCTATATTTTCCATACTAAATAATGCATTAGAATTTTCTGGCGTTAAACTACCGCCATAAATTATTTTAACTTGTTTAACATAGTTTGTATTTTTTTTTGAGATTAATGCCCTGATCATCTTTTGCATTTCTTCTGCAGCATGATCAAGTAATCGTTTTAAAGTTATAAGCGCCAACTTTTTTTCCTCTTTTTATTAAGTTCATGAATGAGAGGAGTAAAAATAAATTGCATAGCTAATCCCATTTTTCCTCCAGGAACAACAATAGTATTTGGACGAGTCATCATTGACCCGTGCAACATTCTTAGTAAATATGCAAAATCTACACCGGTAGGATCATCAAATCTAATAACAACAAAACTCTCGTCAGCACTTGGAATATCCCTAGCAATAAAAGGGTTAGAAGTATCCACCATAGGTACTCTTTGAAAATTTATATGCGTTCTTGAAAACTGTGGTGCGATATAATGCATATAATCTGGCATACGATTTAAAATCGTATCCATAACTGCTTCTTGCGAATAACCCCTAATTCGATTATCACGGTGTAATTTTTGAATCCACTCAAGATTGATAATTGGTACTACACCTACCAACAAATCAACATGTTTAGCCACATCAACATTAGGGCTAACATACGCACCGTGCAAACCTTCGTAAAATAATAAGTCTGATTTTGCATCTGACCAAGGCGTCATAGTACCTGTCTCTTTTTTGTAGATTCTAGATTCTTCATCAGTATGAATGTATCGACGTGTTTTGTACTTTCCTGTAGCACCAAATCTTTTAAATGTATTTGCTAAATCTCCAAGAAGGTTTGCATCTGGACTAAAATGACTAAAATTAACATCGCAGTTCTTTGAATTTTTTTTAATTAAGTCATCCATTTCTTGACGTTCATATTTGTGGAATGCATCGCCATCAATAATGCTAGCATCGATATTATCTCTCGTAAAAATATGCTGGAAACTGTCTCGAACTGTTGAAGTTCCTGCCCCTGAAGATCCTGTGATTGATATAACTGGAAATTTTTTAGACATAGTATCTCCCTTTAAATCTCTAAATTTTTGTGTCTTAAATTATAATTTTTTACTACGTCAACTTCTTTTTTTGCTCCTGCACAAACTGCTACTCTTTGATGAATATCTTTAGGGGTTATCTCTAAAATTCTATTAAAACCATCTGAACATGTTCCATTACATTGTTCGATAATCATCGCCATAGGATTAATCTCGTACATCAATCTCAAGCGCCCACCAGTTTTCATATTTTTTTTATCTAATGGATACAAATAAATCCCTCCCTTTACTATGATTCTATTAATGTCTGCTACTAGTGAAGCAATCCATCTCATATTAAAATTTTTCTTTCTAGGCCCTTTTGCTCCATACTGGCAATCACTAATGTAAATCTTAGTTGAATCAGACCAAAACCGTTTATTACTCATATTTATTGAAAATTCTTCAGTCTCTTCAGGTATTAAAATATTTTTTTGGGTGCATATAAATTCATTGATTACTGAATCATAACAGAACTTAAATGTACCTGCACCCAGGGTTAATACTAATATCGTTGATGGTCCAAACACACTAAATCCTGCAGCAATTTGATTTTTTCCTTTTTGTAAAAAATCTTTTATCTCAATTGGCGCCTCGTGATTAATTTTATAAACTGAGAAAATTGAACCTACTGAAACATTTGACGAGACATTAGAAGATCCGTCTAAAGGATCAAAGAATACTATATGTTGTTCCTTCGTTCTTTTCTTATTAAAATAAATCGGCATTTCTAATTCTTCTGATACTAATCCAATAACACTTTCTGTTTTTTTTAAATCTTTAACAAAAAGTGAATTAATTTCTACATCTAATATTGTTTGTTGTTCGCCCTGAATATTTTCTTGCTCTAGCTTTCCAAGTTTGTTATTGAGAGGGGCTTCTTCAATTAATTTACTTGTTTTAATAATAAGTCCAGCAAAACACTTAATTGTTTCAACCAGGGCATTTGGTGTATTTTGACTTACTAAATATTCATCTATATTCATTTATTGTCTTCTTTGTTGTTAAACAATCTAAAAGCTTCTATGTTTTTCGACTTTAATTTTAATTAAATTTTACTTTAATCAATTTTTATATTAAGGTAAACTTTAATTTAATTACTTTAATTATAAGATATTCTTAATGTTAAATATTTCTTCTCGACAACTCCGTATCTTTGTATCTGCTGCAAAACATCTGAATTTTACCCGCGCAGCTGAAGAGGTACATATCTCACCTCCAGCAGTATCTATGCAAATTAAAGAAATTGAATTGCAAGTAAATGCTCCATTATTTGTAAGAGAAGGTAGAAAGCTGAAGCTTTCTTCTGCAGGTGAGTATTTTTTAAATCAGGCGCGTCATATTTTACAAACATTAAACAAAAGTGAAAAAGTTATTGAGCAACTTAAAGGAACCCGTGTTGAAATAATCAAAGTTGGCATTATAAGTACAGCTCAATATTTTTTACCTCAAGTGCTTAAGCAATTTAGAAAAAAACATTCAGAATATAAAATAATTTTAGAGATAAGAAATCGGGAACAACTTATTGAGCTTCTTAGAGACGGTGTCATTGATATTGCTATAATGGGATTAGTACCAAAAGAAATAGATACTAAAGTTTATACAATAACTAATCACCCCCATGTCTTTATTGCAAACTTCGGCCATCCTTTAACAGAGCTAAAAAAAATTCAACCCGAGACGTTAAATGAGTTTGATTTTATAAGTAGAGAAAAGGGATCTGGAACTAGAGCCCATATGGAAACCTTTATTCAAGATCATGATATTCAACCTAACATTATTATGGAAATGTCGAGCAACGAAAGTATCAAACAAGCAGTAATAGCTGGGCTGGGCATTTCTTTTGTTTCACAACATACAATTGCAAGTGAGCTTAAAAACAATCAACTTAAAGTTCTGGGTGTAATGGATACCCCTATTAACCGAAAGTGGCATGTAGTAACTCTAAACCCCATGTCAATTAATCGTTCTGTTGAACTGTTAAAAGACTTTATTTTAAATCAATCTGAAATAATTATTACAAAACTCTTATCTTAAGCATTAAATTTAGACAAATCTAAGGATTTAATAACGCTCACAATTGCACTTATTGCTTCTTTTTTTACTGCACTTTTTCTATAGGCTAATGCAACCCTTCTAAAGGGAACTGGGGGCTCAAAAGAAATTATTTTTACTAACGCGTTATCGTGTTGAGCAGCTGTTGCACTTTTAGGCAAAACAGAAATACCTAAATTTGATGCAACCATACTTCGAATGGTTTCTAATGAATTGCCTAATTGAATTTCACTATTTTTTGAAAGACCTGGACAGGCTTCTTTAACTTGATTACTAAAACAATGTGTTCTATCTAGTAACAAAACTTTTTCTTGGGCCAAGTCTTTAGCTTTAATATTTTTTTGTACGTCCCAACGATGGTTCAAAGGTGCTATTACTACAAATACCTCATCATATAATACTTCAATTGCCACACCCGGAATATCAAAAGGTAAGGCTATGACCGCAGCATCGATTGACCCTTGTTTCAAATCATTTTCTAAATTTTTAGTAATATTCTCATAAATTTCAAGAGGCATATTTGGTGTATGTTCCCTTAATTTTGGAATTATCAATGGTAATAAATAAGGTGCAATTGAATAAATAAGGCCCAACTTGAAAGGTAAATTAAGCTGTTTATCTCCGTTAGCAGATAAATCTTTAATTTTTGCAGCTTCTTCTAAAACAATTGTTGCTTGATCAATTATTTTTTGGCCTATTGGGGTTATTCTTACGTCCCCTCCTGCTCCAACACTTCTTTCAAACAAAGATAAGTTTAATTCTTGCTCAATTTTTTTTATGCCAAGACTTAAGGCCGGTTGACTAACAAACGATTTTTCAGCAGCTTTTCTAAAATTTTTTTCATGTGCCAAAGCAACGATAAATCTTAATTCACTTAAGGTCATTTATTACCTTTTTAAATATCTAAATTACTTGCAGCTAACGCATTACTTTCAATAAATTCTCTTCTAGGCGCAACATCATCTCCCATCAACCTAGTAAAAGTTTCTTCTACCGCTGTCGTATCTTCAATTGTAACCTTCAACAAGCGCCTAACTTTAGGATCCATTGTTGTTTCCCAAAGCTGTTCTGGGTTCATTTCCCCCAAACCTTTATATCTCTGAATATTTAAATTTCTTTTCGCTTCACTTATTAGCCAAGCTAATGCATCGTGAAAATTACTCACCCCCTGAGATTTTTCACCTCTAGATATTTCGCCATCCTCTCCGATTAAATTTTTTGTTAGTTCTGCTGATTTTATTATTTGCCTGTACTCGCCGCTTAACAAAAATTCTTCATCCAGCTTGCTAGTTTGTAAATTGCCATGAACGAATTGATTAATTTCAATAAAATACTTATTGGAATCTTCATTATATTTAACATCGAAGTTTATATTATCTAAAGGCATTAAAACTTTTAAATCTTCAGCATACTTTCTAGTTTTATCTTCATCATCTAGGAAAAGTGGTCCCAGTACATGCATTGCTCTCAGCAAAGATTCATCATATCGAGACGCTAGTCTTCTAATAATAGCTTCTGTTAAAACCATTTCTCTTGCAATATTCCCAAGAACATCCTCTGTTAAAGTATCGCCGCCCGATCGAGTTAAAAGACTTGCCCCTTCCAAAGCTGAATCAACTAAATATTGATCTAGCTCTTGCTCGTCCTTTAAATATTTTTCTTTCTTTCCTTGTTTAACCTTGTATAAAGGAGGTTGTGCTATATAAATATGACCCCTTTCAACCAATTCATACATTTGTCTAAAGAAAAACGTCAGCAATAATGTTCTAATGTGTGCGCCATCAACATCAGCATCCGTCATTATTATAATTCTATGGTATCTAAGTTTTTCAACATCAAACTCTGGATGAATTCCTGTGCCTAGTGCTGTAATTAAAGTTACAATTTCTTGAGAAGCAAGAATTTTATCAATTCGCGCTTTTTCAACATTTAAAATCTTTCCTTTTAGCGGAAGAATGGCTTGATTTTTTCTATCTCTTCCCTGTTTTGCAGATCCGCCAGCTGAATCACCCTCTACTAAGTATATTTCACATTGTGCTGGGTCTTTTTCCTGGCAGTCTGCTAGCTTTCCTGGCAGCCCAAGGGAATCCATAACCCCTTTTCTTCTAGTCATATCTCTAGCTTTCCTGGCAGCTTCTCTGGCCCTCGCAGCATCTACAATTTTATTACAAATAATTTTAGCGTCTTTTGGGTGCTCCAGCAAAAACTCTGTTAATTTTTTACCGACCACATCTGAAACGATTGGCTGTACCTCGCTTGAAACTAATTTATCTTTTGTTTGAGAAGAAAACTTTGGATCGGGCACCTTAACAGATAAAACACATACTAAGCCCTCGCGCATATCGTCGCCACCAGTTTCAACTTTTGCTTTTTTTGCTAACTCATTTGATTCTATATAAGTATTAATTGTTCTTGTAAGCGCAGCTCTTAACCCGGTTAAATGGGTGCCGCCATCTCTCTGAGGTATGTTGTTTGTAAAACACTGCACATTTTCACCGTAACTGTCATTCCACTGCATACTAACCTCAATCGTAATCCCGTCTTTCTCACTACTTTCTGCATAAAAAATATTTTCATGCAGAGTAGATTTAGATCGATTCATATACTCCACAAAACCCTTTATGCCTCCGGAGGTAGCAAAGTTTTCTGTTTTTCCAGACCTATGGTCAACTAATTCAATATTAACGCCATTATTTAAAAAAGACAGCTCTCGAATTCTTTTTGCAAGCAAATCAAAATGAAAATCAATATTAATAAACGTCTCTGCTGAAGGCATAAAACTTACTTCCGTACCTTTTTTTTGGGTGTCGCCCAACACTTTTAGAGGTCCCGCAATATTCCCTCTTTTAAACTCAACTTCATGTATCTTATTATCTCTATAAACCCTTAACTTTAGCCAATCTGATAAAGCATTTACAACAGAAACGCCAACCCCATGCAACCCGCCTGAAACTTTATAAGAATTTTGATCAAACTTCCCGCCAGCATGCAGCTCTGTCATTACAATTTCTGCCGCTGATCTTTTAAACTCGTCGTCTTCTTTAACGTCTGTTGGAATACCGCGACCGTTATCTGTAACAGTTATAGAATTATCAGGATGAATAATTACTTTTATTTCATCGCAATGGCCAGCCAAAGACTCGTCTATTGCATTATCCAAAACCTCAAACACCATATGATGTAAACCACTTCCATCAGACGTATCGCCAATGTACATTCCAGGTCTTTTTCTTACAGCGTCAAGCCCTTTAAGGACTTTTATGCTTTCTGAATTATATTCGCTGGTAATTTTTTCTTCATTTTTAGCCATAAATTTTTCTTTTCTTTTCTTTTAATTAGATGCGCATTGGCATTACAACATACTTATACTTTTCGTTATTTGGAATTGTAACTAAACAACTGCTGCTAGAATCGTTAAAAGCAAAAGTTAGTTTATCTGATTGAATATTAGTTAAAACGTCGATCAAATATGTAACATTAAAACCAACATCAATTTTTTCACCCTTGTAATCAATCTCCAGCTCTTCTTCAGCCTGTTCTTGTTCACTATTATTGCTTACTAGTTTTAAATTACCTTCCTCCACAACCATCCTTATTCCTCTATATTTATCATTTGACAAAATAGAAGCCCTTAACATTGAATCCAAAAGTAGTGAGCGGTCTATATTAAAAACATTGTCGTGTCCTTGCGGAATAACTCGGCCATAATCTGGAAATTTACCGTCAATTACTTTTGTAATTAAGTCAATGTCGTTAAATTTAAAGTTTACTTGGTTATTTGAAAAACTTATTTCCACAGGGTCATCTGTATCACCCAATAATTTTACTAACTCTACAATAGTTTTCCTTGGGACAATAACTTGTGCCGGATTGGTTGGCGCTTTTAACTCTAAAGAGGTGAAGCTCAATCTGTGACCATCCGTTCCTACAATATTAATATTTTTATCTTTTACCTCGATTAATAACCCATTTAGGTAATATCTAATGTCTTGTTGGGCCATTGCAAAATCAACCTGTTTCAACAGGGCTTTAAATTCTTTTTGAGATAATTTTAACTCAATAGAATCATTTTCATCTTTTTTCATTACGGGATAATCTTGCGGTGGCAATGTTTGTAAATTAAAACGGCTTTTTTTTGCCTTAACTATTACTTTATTTTCTTCAATTTGAATATCAATATTACTATTTTCAGGAAGTGCCCTTGTTATATCAAAAAGTTTTTTTGCTGATACAGTTATTTGAAAATCATCTGCCAACTCTGTTTTAATGTGTGTAGAAATTTGCATCTCAAGATCTGTAGCTGTAAATTTTAATTTACCTTGATGCCCTTCTAACAAAAGATTTGATAGTATTGGTAAGGCATGTCTTTTTTCAACTATACCGGAGACATTTCCAAGTGGTTTTAGTAATATTTCTCTATCGATTTTTATATTCATAGTTTTATAGTTTTTTCTTTATATAAATAATAATAATAATAATAGCCTTTGTTTATCTATTTTTGTTAAATTTTTCTTTTAATAATAAGTAGTTATCTAACTTTTAATCTTATGTATTCGAGTGTCTTTTACTGTGGATGAATTGTGGATAAAAATTTATTAGGCAATTTTAGTTCGTTTCTCCATAATTTACTCCACAACTAATTCACATGTTTTACATTATCCTCTTAAAACCTGAGTTAAAAAACCTAAATCTTGGCCAATGTTCTGATCAATCAGCCTTAAGTTTTCAATTTCATCACAGGCATGCATTATTGTAGTGTGATGCCTTCCTCCAAAAGCCGCCCCAATTTCAGGAAAACTTAAATTTGTTAACTCTCTCGTAAGACACATTGCAAGTTGTCTTGGGCGAGAAAAATTTCTAGACCTTTTTTTGCTTAAAATATCAACTATTTTAATTTTATAGTATTCTGCGACAGTTTTCTGAATATTTTCTACGCTGACCTGTCTTCCCCTAACTGCAATTAAATCGCGTAAGGATTCTTTTGCTAAAGTTGTATCAATAGCACGGCCTGTGAAATTAGACATAGCTACAATTCTATTGAGGGCGCCCTCTAGTTCTCTAACATTTGATCGGATTTGTTTTGCAATGAAAAAAGCAACGTCTTCTGGCAACACAGTATTGTTTTCTTCTGCTTTTTTTAATAAAATAGCTACACGCATCTCGAGCTCTGGTGGATCAATTGCTACAGTTAGTCCCCAACTAAAACGAGTTCTAAGTCGCTCATCAACTCCTGGTATTTCTTTTGGGTAGCTGTCACAAGTAATAATAATTTGTTTTTCGTTTTCAATCAGGCTGTTAAATGCGTAAAAAAACTCTTCTTGCGTTCTATTTTTTTTACCAATAAATTGGATATCGTCAATTAATAATAAATCTAAAGAGTGATAAGTTTTTTTAAAGCTATCAAAAGCTTTATTTTCATAAGCCTTTACAACATCATGAACATATCGTTCAGCATGTAAATATTTTATTTTAGCATCGGGCTGTAAGTTTTTAAGATGGTTGCCTATTGCATGTATTAAATGAGTTTTGCCTAAGCCAACACCTCCATAAATAAATAAAGGATTATAAGCTTTACCTGGATTCTCAGCGATTTGTCTTGCAGCAGCTGTTGCTAATTGATTGGCTTTCCCAGTAACAAAGTTAGAGAAATTAAAAGATGGGTTTAAGCCGTTTGCTTTCTTTGTGGGCGGCTTTAAAGATATATTGTTTAGTTTTGATGATATATCTGATGCGTTCTTGGATTTATCATTTATTTTTTTAACAACTATATACTCAAGATCAATATCATTTAAATGTTCTTTAACTAGAATTTTAATTTGTTTGGTAAATTTTTCTTTAACCCACTGCAATACAAATTGGTTTGGCGCAATAATTTGAGCCTTATCCCCTTGAATTTTAAAGTCTAATGGTTTAATCCATGTGTTGAGCTGTTGTTTAGTTAGTTCTTTGCTGAATTTATCTACACAGAGGGGCCAAAAGGTTTTGTCGGTTGTTTTCAAAATTTAAAATTGATAATGATTTATTTAATAATGGGAGGTTAATATTAGCCTAATTTGTAAAAGTTATCCACAGGCTTTTTTAAATAAATAATGGTCTATATTATTGACATAAATCGGCCGTAAGAGTATTCTTCGCCTTCAAAGTTTAAGCACTGGAGCATTAAATATGAAACGTACCTATCAACCATCAAAAGTTAAGCGTGCAAGAACCCATGGTTTTCTAGTTAGAATGAAAACAAGGGGAGGGCGTAATGTTATTGCTTCTAGAAGGGCTAAAGGAAGAGTTCGTTTAGGAATTTAATTTATTCTAATAAAGCATAAATTATTAAAACTACGTAATGCAGAAGATTTTTCTGCTGTTTTTAATTTTAGAAAAAGATTGTCTGCCCCTCATATATATTTTCACTATGCTCCAAACACCACATCTCATCTTCGATCAGGATATGTTATTAGCACTAAGGTTGAAAAATTATCTGTAAGAAGAAATTATATGCGGCGCCTATTAAGAGAAATATTAAAAGAACAACTTTCTTCTTCTGTTTCACTTGATATAGTCGTTAGGGTTCACAAAACTTTTTATAAAGAAGATCTGAAACAGATTGAGGCTGAGATTATAAATTTAATTAAAGGGCTTCCTATATGAAAAACTGTTTAATTTTATTTGTTAAATTTTATCAGACATGTTTAAGCCCTTTTTTTGTTTCAAGATGTAGGTATACACCTACCTGTTCGATGTATACAATTGAATGTTTAGAAAAATATGGAGTTACAAAAGGATTTTGGCTTAGCATAAAAAGAATAAGTAAATGTAGGCCAGGATCTAGCGGCGGCTTTGACCCAATACCATAATACAACCTAGGGACAGTATGGACACAAAACGTTTAATTTTATTTGTTATCTTTTCATTTTCATTAATGTTGCTTTGGGACTCATTCCAAAAACAGAATATTCAAAATGTTGATTTAGAGCGGCCTATAAAGGTTGATCAAGACGTACCTGAGCCAATTTCTGATTCATATGTTGACAATGATTTGTCGCCGTCTATAGCTAAAATTAATTCGGGCGATTCAATAGATATTGTTACGGACTTATTAACATTAACCATTAATACTGTTGGGGGAGACATTCGCGAACTTAACTTTAATGAGCATCAAGCTGAAAATTCCGAAAACAAATATCAATTAATGACTGATGCTGAAAATCCTCTCTTTTATGTAGCACAGTCTGGATTAACTGGTAAAGGCATGCCAAATCACAATGAGATTTTTACCTCTGAAAAAAACTCTTATAAACTAAGTTCTGATACCTTAATTGTTCCATTAATATATGAAAATTCAAAAGTTTTAGTTAAAAAGACTTATGAGTTTAATCGGGGTAGCTATCTTATTAAAACAAAATTTGAAATTCAAAATAAGTCAAATAAATCAATCAAATCAACTGCATATTATCAATTGGTTCATGACGGTTTATCAAACCAAGGCTCTGCTTTTATGCCAACGTTCACTGGCCCAGCATTTTATACAGATAAAATACATTTTGATAAATTCGATTTTAATGATTTAGATAAAAAAATAGAAGACACTAAAAGAAATGATGCAACTTTTGAAAAAGCAGCTGGTGTAGAGGGCTATAAGGATGGAAAGAAATTTAAATCTGATAATGGTTGGATAGGTATTATCCAAAGATACTTTGCAGCTTCTTGGATTCTTCCGACAGAATCACCAAGAGAATTTTTTGGTAAGAAAAAACCAAATGGCCACTATTCAGTTGGAGTAAAGGCAAAATTACTGATCCCAGTAGGCCAAACTGTATCTTATTCAGCTTCGCTATTTGCTGGCCCACAGGCAAAAGAAGCACTTAATCTGGCAGCTCCCGGAATGGACCGTGCAGTGGATTATGGAATACTACATTTCATAGCATCACCACTATTCTCCGTTTTAACTGGGATACATAAAATGGTTGGTAATTGGGGCATTTCCATCATTTTATTAACAGTTTTAATTAAGCTAATGTTTTATCCTTTATCTGCTGCAAGCTACCGATCAATGGGTCAAATGAGGGAATTAGCGCCGAGACTTCAAAGCATGAAAGAAAAATTTGGTGATGATAAACAAAAAATGCAAAAAGCAATGATGGAGCTTTACAAAACTGAAAAAATTAATCCATTAGGCGGGTGCTTGCCGATTTTGGTTCAAATACCAGTTTTTATTGCTTTATATTGGGTTTTACTTGGCTCAGTTGAATTAAGAGGAGCAAGTTTTATGTGGCTACCTGATTTATCCAAACCAGATACTTTATTTGGAAATTTATGGGTTCTACCAATAGGCCCGCTTCCAATCTTAATGGCAGCTTCCATGTTTTTGCAAACTAGATTAAACCCAAAGCCAACTGATCCAATGCAAGCAAGACTAATGTTAATGATGCCTATTATTTTTAGCTTCTTCTTCTTCTTCTTTCCGGCTGGTTTAGTTCTTTATTGGTTGGTAAATAATATTTTATCTATTGCCCAACAATGGCATGTAAATAAGAAAATTCATGCTGAAGCGTTAAAAAAGAAAGGCAATGCTTAACGCTACAAAAACGATTGCTGCGATATCGACAGCTTCCGGAGCTGGAGGAATCGGGGTAGTTCGTTTATCAGGCCCCCTTGCACTTGAAATTGGCCAACAAATATCAGGTAGCAATTTGAAGCCTCGAATCGCAAATTTTCATAGTTTTAAAGATTTAAATGGTTCTTTAATAGACCAAGGTTTAATTTTATTCTTCCCCGGTCCAAACTCTTTTACAGGGGATGATATTATTGAATTTCAATGCCATGGAGGGACAGTGGTTACTCAATCAATATTAGATCTTTGTCTCAGACTGGACGCGGTATTAGCTGAGCCTGGTGAATTTTCAAAGAGGGCTTACTTAAATAATAAGATCGATTTAGCTCAAGCAGAATCTATAGCAGATTTGATTAATGCTTCAACTGTAGAAGCAGCACAAAGTGCAGCAAACTCATTGTCTGGTAAATTTTCCTTAGAAATCAATAACTTATTAAAATATCTTATAGAGCTTAGAATGTATGTCGAAGCATGTTTAGATTTCCCAGAAGAAGATATTGATTTTATTAGCGAAGGTAATGTTAAAGAAAAATTACAAAATTTAACAGAGACTATGGTTAAAATTATTCGAGCTGCCTCGCAAGGACAATTATTACGAGATGGAATAAGTTTAGTTTTGGTTGGTCAACCAAATGTTGGTAAGTCTAGCTTGCTTAATCAATTGTCTGGAGAAAATAAAGCAATTGTCACAGATATTCCTGGTACGACTAGAGATGCAATTACTAGTGATATCAACTTAAACGGAATTGTACTTAATATAATTGATACAGCTGGACTGAGAGATACAGATGATCCTATAGAAAAATTTGGTATTGAAAAAACATGGTCATCTCTGGAAAAAGGCCATATTGCTTTATTTCTTGTTGATGCTAGTAAGGGCATTACAGAATATGAAAAAGGTATTCTTAAACGCCTACCTGAAGAAATTAAACGTATGTGGGTTTTTAATAAAATTGATTTGATCAAAGGTAAACCTAAAATAGAGCAATTAAACAATGATCAAATAGTTTATATGTCAGCTAAAACAGGAGATGGATTAGAGTTACTAAAAAAAGCAATTCTTAATGAAGTGGGATTTAAGGAAAACTCAGAAGGAAATGAAAGTAAATTCATCGCAAGAAAAAGACATTTAGAGGCTTTAGAAAATGTTCATAAATCTTTAGAAAGTGCTCAACTTAATATGTCGTCTGCAGAGTTGATAGCAGAAGATTTAACTATTGCTCAAAAGTACTTATCTTCTATTACTGGTGAATTTTCTTCTGACGACTTACTAGGAGAAATATTTAGTCAGTTCTGTATAGGAAAATAATTGTTTCACGTGAAACAATTTAAACTAATCAACATATTTAATATGTTTCACGTGAAACATATCAATATCATGACAAATAAAGTAAAATTTCAATTTTAAATATCAATTTTATTAAATATGAACTCTCCAAGTAAGTTTGACGTGATAGTAGTTGGTGGTGGCCATGCAGGTACAGAGGCAGCGCTAGCCTCTGCTCGCATGGGACAGAAAACGCTATTATTAACTCATAATATTGAGACATTAGGTCAAATGTCATGTAATCCTTCGATTGGTGGGATTGGGAAAGGCCATTTAGTTAAAGAGATTGACGCTATGGGCGGCATTATGGCAAGAGCCACTGATGAAGCTGGCATACAATTCAGAATTCTTAATCAAAGCAAAGGGCCAGCTGTAAGAGCAACTAGAGCGCAAGCTGATCGAATATTATATAAAGCAGTAATTCGTCGAACAATTGAAAATCAATCTAATTTGTGGCTATTCCAACAATCAGTCGACGACGTTATTTTAAAGAATAATAATATAGAGGGCGTTGTCACAAAAATGGGATTAAGTTTTTATGCCTCAAATGTAGTTTTGACAGCGGGAACATTTTTAGGCGGTTTGATACACATCGGATTACAAAATTATGAAGCAGGAAGAGCAGGGGACCCATCGGCTACAATTCTTGCACAAAAGTTAAAAGAATTAAATTTACCTGTTGGCAGGCTTAAAACAGGCACACCACCAAGAATTGATGGGAGATCTGTTGACTTCAGTAAAATGGAAGAGCAACCCGGCGATTTACCTGCTCCACATTTTTCATTTATTAAGCCGGTAATTAATCACCCTAAACAGATATCTTGTTGGATTACTCGTACAAATAAAAAAACACATGAAATAATTCGTAAAGGCCTTGATCGATCGCCAATGTATACAGGCAAAATAGAAGGTGTGGGCCCACGTTATTGCCCTTCTGTGGAAGATAAAATTCACCGCTTTGCAGATAAAGATTCTCACCAGATTTTTATAGAACCAGAAGGTTTAGAGACTCATGAAATTTACCCTAATGGTATCTCAACAAGCCTGCCATTTGATGTACAAAATGATTTAGTGAGATCGATACAAGGATTAGAGAATGCTCATATTTTAAGACCTGGATATGCAATAGAATATGATTATTATGACCCCAGGGCTTTAAAAATGAGTTTAGAGACTAAAGAAATTAATGGATTATTTTTTGCAGGACAAATTAACGGAACTACAGGTTATGAAGAAGCTGCTGCACAAGGTTTAATTGCAGGAATGAATGCGGCATTAAGAGCTCAAGATAAAGAAAGTTGGACTCCGACCCGTGACCAAGCGTACATAGGGGTTTTAATAGATGATTTAATAACAAGAGGTGTAAATGAGCCCTACAGAATGTTTACTAGTCGAGCTGAATATAGACTGTTGTTAAGAGAAGATAATGCTGATGAACGACTAACTGAAAAAGCAAGACAATTGGGTTTAATTTGTGATCATCATTGGGCTAATTTTAGCAAGAAAAGAGAGGGCATTCAAAAAGAAGAGAAACGACTTAAAAAATTAGTATTAAGCCCATCTAAAATTGATAAAAAAACCCAGAAAAAATATTTAGGGCAAATAATGGAGAGAGAGTATTCAGCTTTTGATCTTTTAAGAAGACCTGAAGTTAACTACCAAAACGTAATAGGCTTATCTGGTAGCTCAGGCGTGAGTGATCCAGTAATTAGCGATCAAATAGAAATTTTAGCTAAGTATTCTGGCTATATTATTCGGCAACAAGACGAAATTAATAAACAAAAGGCACAATTTAATAAAAAAATACCAAAAGAAGTAAATTATGATGAAATTCATGGTTTAAGTAACGAAGCAAAAGAAAAGCTAAAAGAATCACGTCCAGAGACTATTGATCAAGCAACTAGAATAGCTGGCGTAACCTCAGCGACAATATCAATTTTATTAGTTTATCTTAAATCTAAACATCGGAAACTAGAGTCTAAGGCCGCTGAACAAGTTGCTTGATTTAGAAGAAACTTTAAAGGCAGGAATAGAGAAATTAGAGTTAGAAAATAAGGATTATTTATATACTAAATTATTGATTTATAAGGATTTATTGATAAAGTGGAACAAAGTATTTAATTTAATTTCAGTTAAAGGTGTTGATGAAATAGTGACACATCATTTTTTGGATTGTTTGGCAGTTGTGCCATTTATTGAGGGTAAGAATGTCTTAGATGTTGGGAGTGGCGCGGGATTGCCAGGCATTATAATTGGTTTATGTTACCCAGAAAAAAATATTACTCTAGTGGATTCAGTTGGCAAGAAGACTACTTTTTTAAAACAAACGTGTGCAGAATTAAATTTGAGTAATATTACGATTATAAATAAGCGAGTTGAAGACATCACAACAAATAAATTGTTTGATTCTATTATTGCTAGAGCATTTGCAGAAATGCAAGTACTTATTGATCTTACAAGGCATTTAATAGAAGATAAAGGGGTTTGGTATGGTATGAAAAGTAAAAAATTTAATGAAGAAGAAATTAGTACAAACTTTGTAGTAGAAAAAAGAGATATTGTTGTTCCTTATCTCGATGCTGAACGTTATTTAGTAAAAATTAATAATCAATAGACTATTATTTTAATCATTTTTTAAGTAAATTTTATGCGTATATTTGCAATATCAAATCAAAAAGGCGGAGTTGGGAAGACAACAACAACTGTTAATCTAGCTGCAAGCTTGATGGATAGAAAGAAAAAAGTGCTCTTAATCGATTTAGATCCTCAAGGCAATGCCACATCTGGTTCGGGATTAAATAAAAAAAATATTACAAAATCTATATACGATGTTCTAATCGGCCAAGCAGAGATAAAAAGCGTTATCCAAAAGTCAGCAGAAAGTTTTTTTGATGTTGTCCCAGCAACTCAGTCCTTAGCGGGGGCGGAGGTTGAATTAGTTAATATTGAAGAGCGAGAATATATTTTAAAGAAACAATTAAGCAAGCTTAGGGATTATGACTATATTTTAATTGATTGCCCACCAGCCTTAAGCCTGTTGACTGTAAATGCACTAGTCGCCTCTGATTCAGTTCTAATACCAATGCAATGTGAATATTATGCTTTAGAGGGGTTGTCCGACTTAGTGAACACAATTAAAAGAGTAAAAAAACATTTAAATCCACAAATTGAGATTGAAGGTTTGCTTAGGACACTTTTTGATAGGCGAAATACATTAGGAAAACAGGTCTCTGACCAATTGTCTGCTCATTTTGGAGATAAGGTTTATAGCACCATTATTCCAAGAAATGTCAGATTAGCTGAGGCTCCCAGCCATGGTAAACCGGCTCTTTTCTATGATAAATCGTCCAAGGGAGCAAGGGCATATTTAGATCTAGCCGATGAAATTTTAAAGAGGAATAAAGATGGTAACAAATAAAGGTTTAGGTAGGGGTTTGGATGCCTTATTGAGCAACGATAAGGCAAGCAATGACGATAACAGTTTAGAGAGCTGTCAAATTGATAACCTTGTAACGGGAAAATATCAGCCTAGAAGTCATATGAATCAAATAGCATTAAATGAGCTTGCAGAATCAATTAAGATACAAGGAATTATGCAGCCTATAGTAGTACGCCCCATTGACAATATGAAATATGAAATTGTTGCAGGTGAAAGAAGATGGCGCGCAGCTAAGTTGGCCAATTTAAGTGAAGTTCCGATTCTAATTAAAAATATTCCTGATGAGTCAGCTCTAGCAATGGCGCTTATCGAAAATATTCAACGAGAAGACCTAAACGCAATAGAAGAAGCGAAAGGCATTCAACGATTAATCGACGAGTTTGGAATGACCCATGAATCAGCATCTCATATATTAGGAAAATCAAGAACAACGGTGACAAATTTATTAAGATTATTGAATTTGTCCGAGCATGTTCAAAAAGCATTACTTGTAGGAAAAATTGAAATGGGGCATGCAAGAGCAATGCTCTCTTTAGCTGCTAGTGAGCAAGTGATGGTTTGTCAAAAAGTAATCAGTAACAACTTATCAGTAAGGGATGTAGAGGCGCTAATTGGTCAACGAAGTCCTGCAAAGAGAAAGATAAAAAAACAAAAAACAGCTGATATTGTAAATTTTGAAGAAAATTTATCTGACAAATTAGGGACATCAGTAAAAATCTCACATAAATCTAATGGATCAGGCATTTTGAAGATTAATTATAGTAATTTAGATCAGTTAGATTCTATTTTAAAAAAAATAGAATAAATCGGACGTAAAACTTGACTCGAGGAAAAAATACCGCCAAAATTGCGGACTTTGATACAAATAGTATTTAAGGGCGTAAAGGTTTGATTGATAAGCAACAGCAAGTCAATAAAAAAAAAGGATTATTTCCTCCTTACGTTAAGAATATGCTTATAAAATTAAGCACTATTTCTACCATTTCAGCACTAATTGTTTTAGGTTTTTTTGGGCTACATGCAGGCATCTCAGTTTTATCTGGGGCTTTTGTAGTAATTATTGGATTAACAATTTCAACTCCAATCGCTAATAAATCTCGGGAAACAAATAAAGCATCAAATATTGTGATTGATGCCTTGAAAGCTGAAGGGGTAAAGATTTTAATTATAATTTTATTGTTGTGGGCGATATTTAATTTTTACGATGATAAAGTCCCACTAGCAATTATTTTCGGTTTAGCAATTGCTGCAATTTTTTCGGGAATTGGGTTAACAAAAATAGATACAAAAAAATAAAGGGAATATAAAACTTGGCAGATAGTTCATACGAATCACCCTCTGAATATATTGGACATCATTTATCTAATAATGTAATTAATTTAGATTTTTTAGGTGGAGGCTCATTTATGACGCTTCATCTAGATTCGTTTGTGATGGCCGTTATCCTTGGAATTTTTTCGATGGGGCTAATCTGGCTAGTAGCTAGAAAAGCAACCGCAGGTGTCCCAACAAAAACCCAGGCTTTTGTTGAGTTAGTCTTTAGCTTTATAGATGATCAAGTAGGTAATATATTTCATGGTAACCGACATTCATTTGTTGCTCCAGCTGCACTGACTGTTTTTGTTTGGGTTCTTATGATGAACGCAATGGATTTTTTACCTATTGATATAATGGCAAAATTCTATAAGTTCCTAGGATTATATGAATGGAAAGCTGTGCCAACTTCTGATGTAAATACAACATTTGGTCTTGCACTTGGGGTTTGGTTCTTAATGATTTATTTTGGCATCAAGGTAAAAGGAATGGGCGGATGGTTGCATGAGATTTTTTGTGCACCCTTTGGTTCGTCAGTCTGGGTTTGGCCAGCTAATTTTCTATTTAATTTAATTGAATACGTTTCTAAACCTTTATCTCATTCTCTTCGATTATTTGGTAATATGTATGCCGGTGAAGTTATCTTTTTATTGTTAGGTTTATGGGCAGCAACAGGAGTATCTGGAATTATATTTGGATCAATTCTAGGGGCAGGATGGGCAATATTTCATATTTTAATTGTAGTATTGCAAGCATATATATTCATGATGTTAACGGTTGTATATTTATCTATGGCTCATGAAGGACATTAATTTTTTAAACTAAAAGGAAGTAAATTATGGAAACAGTACAATATTTAGCTCAAATACAGGCATATACAGGAATTGGTATCGGCTTGATTATCGGATTAGGCGCATTAGGCGCATGTGTAGGTATCGGTATTATGTGTGCAAGCTTTTTAGAGGGTGCAGCGAGACAGCCTGAAATGATTCCTCAATTGCAAGTTAAGGTATTTTTATTGTTAGGCTTGATTGATGCATCATTTATTATTGGTGTTGGCTTGGCGATGATGTTTGCTTTTGCAAACCCACTTTTAGCTGTCGTACCTGTAAGTTAATTAAAATATTTTTTTGATCCCAATATTTTTGGGGATAAGACGGAGTAAAGATGAATCTTAATTTTACAATGATTGCTCAAGCTATAGCTTTTGCAATATTAATTTGGTTTACGGTTAAATTTGTTTGGCCGCCTTTGCTAAATGCAATTGAAAAAAGACAGAAAGAAATTGCTGATGGCTTAGCCGCTGCTCAAGAAGGAAAATTATCGCTTGAAGTGGCAGCTAAAAAAAATGCTGAAACTCTTAATGAGCTAAAGCAAAAAGGGGCAGAAATTGTAAGCCAAGCAGAAAAAAGGGCATCTGAAATTGTTGAGCAAGCTAAAAAAGTTGCTAAAGATGAAGGCGATAGAATTATAGCAAGTGCAAAATCTGAGATTGACCAAGAAATAAACAGGGCTAAAGAAGAGCTCCGTGGCCAAATATCAACACTTGCAATTCAGGGCGCAGAAAAGATTCTGGATAAAGAAATTGATAAGTCAGTTCATGCAGATATGCTAATAAAATTAGCAAAGGATTTATAAAGTCTATGGCTGAGATCTCGACAATTGCAAGACCATACGCTGTAGCTATATTTAATTTAGCCAAGGAAGAAAAAACTCTTTCTGACTGGTCAGATATGTTATCTCTTATCAGGGGCGTTGTTGAGAACGTAGACGTAAATTCTTTTATTCATGACTCTAAGGTATTGGATACAGAGAGAGAGAAGCTTCTTTTAGATATTTGTGGAGATAAAATAGATGCCTCTGGCAAAAATTTAATTAAGCTTTTAGTGGAAAATAAAAGATTATTAGTTTTGTCTGTAATAGCATCTATTTTTGAAGAACTTAAAGACAAAGATGAGGGTGTTATAGAGGCTGAAATTATTATGGCCGATCAACCAGATAAAAAATTGATTAATAATTTACTAAAAAGTTTAGAAAAAAGATTTGATAAAAAAATTGAGGGAAAAGTAGTTATTGATAAAAGCATTGTTGGTGGTACTAAGATAATAGTCGGTGATACCGTTATTGATGCTTCAGTTCGAGGGCAATTAGATAATTTATCTTATACATTAAAAGCATAAAATCAGGAGATATGAATGCAGTTATCAACATCAGAAATAAGTGAACTAATTAAGAATAGGATTAAAGATTTTTCTACTAGTTCAGAAGCTAGAACACAAGGGACAGTTGTCTCTGTAACAGATGGCATTGTGCGTATCCATGGTTTATCAAATGTAATGTCTGGAGAAATGATTGAATTTCCTGGTAATACTTTTGGCTTGGCACTTAATTTAGAAAGGGATTCAGTTGGTGCAGTTGTCCTTGGCGATTATGAACATATTACTGAAGGCGACGTATGTAAATGTACAGGGAAAATTTTAGAAGTGCCTGTAGGGCCTGAACTGATGGGACGTGTTGTAGACGCATTAGGGGTCCCGATTGACGGCAAAGGCCCAATAAAAACTAAATTAACAGATAAATTAGAAAAAGTCGCTCCCGGGGTTATTGATAGACAATCTGTGTCACAGCCAGTACAGACTGGACTAAAATCAGTTGATTCTATGGTGCCAATTGGTAGAGGGCAAAGAGAATTGATCATTGGCGATCGTCAAACAGGAAAGACTGCAGTTGCTGTTGATGCCATAATCAATCAAAAAGGCCAAGACATGAAATGTGTATATGTTGCTATAGGTCAAAAAGCATCAACAATTATGAATGTAGTTAAAAAACTTGAAGAGTACGGTGCTATGGAGTACACAACTGTAGTAAGTGCATCTGCATCTGATTCAGCAGCTTTACAATTCTTAGCTCCATATGCAGGTTGTACAATGGGAGAATATTATAGAGATCGTGGTGAAGACGCATTAATTGTCTATGATGATCTTACCAAACAAGCGATTGCTTATAGACAAATTTCATTATTACTTAGACGACCTCCAGGCCGTGAAGCTTATCCAGGCGATGTGTTTTATATTCATTCAAGGTTACTGGAAAGAGCAGCTCGAGTGAATGCTAAATATGTAGAAAAATTTACAAATGGGAAAGTTAAGGGTAAAACAGGATCTTTAACTGCTCTTCCAGTTATTGAAACAGCAGCAGGCGATGTATCTGCTTTTGTTCCAACAAATGTTATTTCTATCACTGATGGACAAATTTTCTTGGAAAGTGATTTATTTAATGCGGGAATTCGTCCAGCAATTAATGCTGGAATTTCAGTTTCTCGGGTTGGTGGCGCAGCTCAGACTAAAGTAATAAAAAAACTAGGTGGTGGTGTCCGATTAGCTTTGGCCCAGTATCGTGAATTAGCAGCTTTTGCACAATTTGCTTCAGATTTGGATGAAGCGACAAGAAAACAACTAGATCGAGGAAAAATGTTTACTGAATTAATGAAGCAGGCCCAGTATGCGCCATTAACAGTATCAAATATGGCTGTAACTTTATTGGCTGCTAATAATGGATTTTTAGACGATGTCCCAACAGAAAAAGTTTTATCTTTTGAATCTGCACTCCATGGATTTATGTCATCTAAATATAAATCAATAATGAATGATATTGAAAAAAAATTGATGCTTGATGAAGAAGGTGAAAAGAATGTTATAAAAGCAATAGAAGATTTTAAAGCTACAAATACTTATTAAAATATAGGATTTTAAATGGCAGGAAGTAAAGAAATACGAACTAAGATTAAGAGTGTAGAAAATACACGAAAAATCACCAAAGCTATGGAAATGGTAGCTGCTTCTAAAATGCGTAAAGCGCAAGATAGAATGACGGCAGCTAGACCATACGCTGAAAAAATTAGAACAGTTGCTGCCCATTTATCTCACGCACAATCAGAGTATAAACATCCTTTTATTATTCAAAGGGATAATATTAAAAATATTGGACTTATTGTAGTTACCTCAGATAAAGGACTATGCGGAGGGCTCAATACAAATGTTTTAAGGACATCAATATCTCAAATTAAAGATTGGGAAAAAGAAGGTAAAAAAGTACAGATTAGTGCAATTGGTAATAAAGCAATTAGCTTTATGGGTAGAGTTGGTGCAGACATAAAATCACAAGTATCAGGCATGGGTGATACTCCACATATGGAGGATCTACTCGGGGCAATTAAAGTTATGTTGGATAGTTACATTGCTGGAGAAATAGATCAGCTTTATATTTGTTATACAAAATTTATTAATACTATGAAACAAGAACCAAATATGGAGCAACTATTGCCACTTTCAGGAGAAAAAACTGAGACTCCAGATAGCACTTGGGATTATATTTATGAGCCCGATGCAACTTTAGTAATAGATGCATTGCTATCTCGCTATATAGAAACTTTGATTTACCATGGAGTGGCAGAAAATATGGCATCAGAACAGTCTTCTAGAATGGTGGCAATGAAGGCAGCATCTGATAATGCTGGAAGTGTTATTGACGAATTAACATTAATTTATAACAAAGCAAGACAAGCAGCAATAACTAAAGAAATTTCAGAAATTGTTGGCGGAGCAGCTGCAGTATCGTAAAAATTTTTGAATTTATATTAATTAATTTAGATGAGTAAGGATAAATAAATGAGTACCAAACAAATCGGAAAAGTAGTTCAGTGTATTGGCGCAGTTGTGGATGTAGAATTTCCTCGTGATCAACTCCCTAAAGTTTATGACGCATTAATTATTGATGATAAAGATACAACTGCAGAAAAAGGCTTAACCTTGGAGGTGCAGCAACAGTTAGGAGATGGCGTTGTTAGAACTATTGCCATGGGATCATCAGATGGTTTATCAAGAGGAACTCAATTTACATCAACCGGCGCACCAATTCAAGTACCAGTTGGTGAAGGCACGCTAGGTAGAATTATGGATGTTTTAGGGCGTCCCATTGATGAAGTAGGTAAAATTGACTCAAAAGAATTTAGATCTATTCATCAAAAAGCACCAGAATTTAATGACCTATCTCCATCTATTGAATTATTAGAAACTGGGATTAAGGTCATTGACCTAATGTGCCCATTTGCAAAAGGTGGAAAGGTTGGGCTATTTGGTGGAGCGGGGGTTGGAAAAACCGTGAACATGCTTGAATTAATTAATAATATTGCAAAACAACATGAAGGATTGTCAGTTTTCGCAGGCGTTGGAGAGAGAACTCGTGAAGGAAACGATTTTTATCATGAGATGGCTGAAGCAGGTGTTATTAAATTAGATAACATGAAGGAGTCAAAAGTAGCGATGGTATTCGGGCAAATGAATGAACCCCCAGGTAACAGATTAAGAGTAGCATTATCAGGCTTAACAATGGCAGAAAAATTCAGGGACGAAGGAAGAGATGTTTTATTCTTTGTTGATAACATATATCGATATACTTTGGCTGGAACTGAAGTTTCTGCGTTACTAGGGCGTATGCCATCAGCTGTTGGGTATCAACCAACACTTGCTGATGAAATGGGTAAATTACAAGAAAGAATTACTTCAACAAAAACAGGCTCAATTACATCAATTCAGGCAGTATATGTTCCAGCAGATGATTTAACTGACCCGTCGCCGGCAACAACATTCCAACATTTAGATTCAACAGTTGTACTTTCTCGGGATATTGCTTCATTAGGGATTTATCCTGCTGTTGACCCTCTTGATTCAACATCAAGACAATTAGATCCACAAGTAGTTGGCGAAGAACATTATGCTGTGGCACGAGCTGTTCAATCAACACTTCAAAAATATAAAGAGTTAAGAGATATTATTGCTATTTTAGGCATGGACGAATTAGCACCTGAAGATAAATTAGCTGTTGGAAGAGCAAGAAAAATTCAAAGATTTTTATCTCAACCATTCCATGTGGCTGAAGTGTTTACAGGTTCGCCTGGTAAATATGTTTCCCTAAAAGAAACAATTAAAGGCTTTAAGGCAATTGTGGAGGGTGAATATGATGATTTACCTGAACAAGCGTTCTATATGGTTGGCAGCATAGAAGAAGCTGTTGAAAAAGCTAAAACAGTTTAAAACATAAGGTAATTAATGGTGAATACAATTCAAATTGATGTAGTAAGTGCAGAGGAATCAATTTTTTCTGAGCAAGCTGAGTTTGTTGTAGCTCCGGCTAAAATGGGGGAAGTAGGGATTTATCCAAATCATGCATCAATGATAACTCTATTAAAAGCTGGTTCAGTTAGAATAAAGATGATTGATAAATCTAAAGAAGATTTAATATATATTTCTGGTGGAATATTAGAAGTTCAGCCAGGGCATATTACAATTCTTTCTGACACGGCCATCCGCGGTAAAGATTTAGATGAAACAAAAGCAAAAGCTTCAAAAAAAGCAGCAGAAGAGTCATTAGCTAAAAAAGGTAGTGATATTGATTTTGCATTAGCAGAAGCTGAGTTAGCAGAAGCAGTTGCGCAAATTCAAGCCATTGAAAGATTAAGAAAAAAATAGACAAATAATTTAGTATTTATGAAAAGCAGCAATTCGCTGCTTTTTTTGTTTATACTTAAAGAAAAAAGGAAAATAAATGTCATTAAGTGTAGTTATTTTAGCTGCTGGAAAAGGCACTAGAATGTTTTCCGATCACCCTAAAGTCTTGCACAAATTAGCAAATCGACCTTTGTTGCAATATGTTATTGATACTGCAAAAAAATTAAATCCAGAAAATATTATTGTAGTTATAGGGTATAAATCAAAAGAAGTTACGTCAGCTTTTCCAAAAGAAAACTTAAATTGGGTAATTCAAAAAAATCAATCAGGTACAGGGGATGCAGTAAGATATGCAATTCCTCATTTAAAGGGCTCACAAACAATAATTTTATATGGCGATGTGCCGATGATTGAATCCTATGATTTAAAAGAATTAATTAAAAAAAATCCAAAAGGCTTAGGAATTCTAACCTTTAATAAAAAAAATCCTAAAGGCTACGGAAGAATAAAAAGAAATCAAAACAATATTGAGCGCATTGTAGAAGAAAAAGATTGTGATAATTTGGAAAAGAAAATAACTGAAATTAATACCGGAATAATGTGTGCTGATACAAGAAATTTAATTCAATGGTTATCTTTAATATCAAATAATAATTCCCAAAAAGAATATTATTTAACTGATATAGTGGCTTTAGCCAGAAAAGAAAAGATTAAGATTAGTTCACATGAAGCTATCTCTGAAGATACTATTACAGGAATAAATTCTAAAATTGAATTAGCAATAATGGAGAGGGCTGTGCAAAACAAAAAAACTAATTTATTAATGGAGCAAGGGGTTACGTTAATAGATCCATCCAGGACTGATATCAGGGGCACCCTTGAATGTGATCTTGATGTAGAAATTGATGTTGGCTGTATTTTTGAAGGAAAGGTCCAAATAGGAAAAAATGTAAAGATTGGAGCTTATACGCACATAAAAGATAGCATAATTTCTGATAATGCAATTATAAAGCCGTATTCTCATATTGATTCAGCTAAAGTAGGTATAAATAACATTATTGGCCCCTACGCGAGATTAAGGCCAGGTACCGAAACTAATAATGACGTTCATATTGGAAATTATGTGGAAATAAAAAATTCAAAAATTGGGAAAGGCACTAAAATAAATCATTTAAGCTACGTAGGCGATAGTGTTGTTGGGCAGAACGTGAATGTAGGAGCGGGAACAATAACTTGTAACTATGATGGTGTAAAAAAGCATCAAACTATTATTGAAGATAATGTATTTATTGGGTCAAATTCGCAACTTGTGGCTCCGGTTACAATTGGAGCTGGGTCTACAATTGGAGCTGGGTCTACAATAACAAAAAATACACCAGCTAACGAACTCTCATTATCGAGAGCTAAACAAACTAGTATTCCTGGCTGGGAAAAACCAAAGAAGAAATAAATTATGTGTGGAATAGTGGCGGGGATATCAAATAAAAATGTTTTACCTGTTTTAATCGATGGATTAGAGCGCCTAGAATATCGAGGATATGACTCTGCAGGGATTGCTATTTTGAATGATAAAATCAAGCGTATTCGATCTATTGGTCGAGTTGCTTCATTAAAAAATAAAGCTAAAAAATCAAAATTACACGGATTCCTAGGTATTGGACATACTCGTTGGGCAACGCATGGTGGGGTCACTGAAGATAATGCTCACCCACATGTATCTAACAATCAAATTGCTGTTGTTCATAATGGTATTATTGAAAATCATGAAGATCAATGTAGTCGACTAAAAAAAATAGGGTATAAATTCGAATCGGAAACAGACACAGAAGTAATCGCACACCTTATTCATTATTATTATAATAAAAATAAAAGAGACTTATTAAGCGCAACACATTTAGCTACTAAAGATTTAGTAGGAGCATATGCAATAGCAGTAATTTCGGTTGAAAATAAGGATGAGTTAATTTGTGCAAGACTTGGGTGTCCATTAATCATTGGTCAAGGTAAATCAGAATACTTTATTGCGTCAGATATTACTGCTTTATTAGAAGTCACAAAAAAAATTATATATCTTGAAGATAATGATTTAGCCAGGATAACAATAGATTCATTAGAGATTTTTGGAAGTAATCTAAAGAAAAAAATAAGAAAAGTTCACCATAGTAAAGTCAAACTATCATCTATGGATTTAGGTCCCCATGACCATTTCATGCAAAAAGAAATTTATGAGCAGCCAAGAGCATTGGGAGACACTATTGAAGCTGTAATCGATAACAATAAATTTGATAATTCATTGTTTGGCAATAAAGCAAAAGATGTGTTTAAGAATATAGATAGTATTTTGATTCTTGCTGCAGGTACAAGTTATTATGCAGGCCTCACAGCCAAATATTGGTTTGAAAGTATTGCTAAAATTCCAACAGCTATAGAAATTTCAAGTGAATATCGATATAGGGACTCTGTCCCCAACTTAAATCAATTGGTTATAACCATTTCTCAGTCTGGAGAGACGCTTGATACTATTGAAGCATTAAAGCACGCAAAAAAAATTGGACATAAGAAAACATTAGCGATTTGTAATGTGCAAGAAAGTGCGATTGTAAGGGCATCAAGTTTGGTTTTTTATACACGGGCGGGTATAGAAATAGGAGTAGCCTCTACAAAAGCATTTACAACTCAATTAATTTCTTTATTTATTCTAACGGTCACATTAGCAAAAAATAAGAAACTTATAAGCCTTAAAAAAGAAAAAAATTATTTAGAGGATTTGAGATCTTTGGTTGGTGGAATTCAATCTGCATTAAATTTAGAGCCACAAATTAAGCAATGGGCTAAACATTTTTCTAACAAGGAACATGCATTATTCTTAGGACGTGGTATTCATTACCCAATAGCTTTAGAAGGCGCTTTAAAATTAAAAGAGGTTTCATATGTCCATGCAGAAGCTTATCCAGCTGGTGAATTAAAACATGGACCATTGGCATTAGTAGATAAAAATATGCCGGTAGTGGTAATTGCACCTAATGACTCATTGCTAGAAAAAGTTAAATCTAATATGCAAGAAGTAAAAGCGCGTGGAGGAATATTATTTGTTTTTGCAGATGCAGATAGTCATTTTGTTGAGCAAAAAGGTATTAAAGTAATAAGAGCACCTAGACATACCGGGGTGTTATCTCCAATTATTCATTCAATTCCTATTCAGTTACTTGCATATCATGTTGCTTTAAGAAAAGGTACTGATGTCGATAAACCTAGAAATTTAGCAAAATCTGTAACAGTAGAGTAGTTCTAAGTTTATATAAATCCCAAACTCTGATTAAGATACTTAAGAAACTTTCCTATATGGACTAAGTCAAAAAAATATGAAAAATATCTTATTATTAATTCTAATATCAATCCCTATCATTACATTTAGTAATGAAGTAAATTATGTTTTTGGTTGGACTCATTTAGAAGATTCTAATTTAAAGACTCCAAGAGGTGGAACAACAACTGGCCCAGAAGTAAATATAGATACTAAGGCTAGTGTTTATTGGAACCAACTTCAAAATCCAAATTTAACTAAGTTTGAAAAAGATAAATTGGCAATCTTAGCAATGCAAGGAAAATACAGAGTATATTTTGATTTTATGGAAACAATGGGATTTGTAGAAGATTATCAACCTAAACAACCTTATCAATCATGGGCGACTGAGTTTGTTGAAGTAGTAGAAGAAAAAAAAGACTTTATTAGCTTGCAACACATAATTGTTATGTATTTTAAACAAGTTGACGGATCAGTTTCAGACTCAGTTGTGATGAAACATTGGAGACAAGATTGGAAATATGAGGATAGTGTAATTAATACTTTTGTTGGCAATGAAACATGGGTGAAAACTTTAATTCCATGGAGGGTAAAGAGGGGCACATGGTCTCAATCAGCATATCAAGTTGATGATAGCCCAAGATATCAAAGTTATGGGAATTGGAATCATTCCGAAAATTTTTCTTCATGGACAAGCAAAGAAACTTGGCGGCCATTACCAAGAAGAGAATTCTCAATAAGAGACGATTATGATGTTTTAGTGGGTGTGAATATCCAAACAATTACTCCAACGGGCTGGGTTCATGAACAAAATAATAAGAAGGTAGTGCTCAACCAAAACAATAAAGTACTTGCTAAAGAAATAGGAATTGCAAGATATGAAAGAATCAAAGATTTTGATTGGAGTGCAGGGAAAAATTACTGGAAGACCACTCATATTTTTTGGAAAGAGGTAAGAAGCGCTTGGAATAAAAAAATAAATAATTCAAAAAACTTTAAAATTATAAAAGAAGTAGATGGAGCAATCTTATTTAGTAAACTTTTCATGATGGCAGAAAAATATGCTCAAGGAGAAGTTAAAGTAATAAACAATATTCAAGAAGTTATAGAGAAACATTCGAAGAATTAAAAATAAATGTGTACTAGATAAATACATTCTATTTAGAGGGAACCTAAAATTATAAACTATAAATACTATATATGGTAAAAATTAATTTTTTTTTAACTATATATAGTATTTTTAAACAAAAAAACCCGTTATACTTTATCCAAGTTTAAAGAGACGGAAGTTTAAACTTTTTTTTTACAACAGGAGAAATAAGAATGGATATATTAGGAACTATTAGAAAGTGGTCTGCTGGAC
>ENA-ORXF01000362-ORXF01000362.1-marine-metagenome-genome-assembly--contig:-NODE-362-length-34072-cov-5.126372_pt1 | contig 34072 bp, 44 predicted proteins | sample MGYA00237864_ERZ511476 | MGnify/ENA primary metagenome ERZ511476 (study PRJEB26306, sample SAMN06343908) | marine metagenome | isolation source: coastal waters | place: Atlantic Ocean: West Antarctic...
ACAGCAACTGCGGTAGAACTTAATATTTTAGATGCAAGTGCTGGTAATACTGCTGTTGCTTCTGATGTTGCATCAAGCGCAGGTGCAGTCACATCAAACAATTTTAAAATTAAACACACTCTTACGTTAGCTGCTACATTAGCTGATGATGCAGAACATGCAGATGTTGTAATTACAAGTGATAAAGTATTAGCTACATCTGTTGTGTTAGCAAATGCAAGTATAGATGTTCATGTAGATGTTCATACAGTAGTAGCTGGGTCATTTAAAGTTCGTATTACTAATAAATCTGGTGCTACATTAGCAGACGACTCTACTATGATTTTGAATTATAGAATAGTATAGTCTAGATATAAAACATAAATATAGTGAATAGGGAGTAGTCCGTAATGTTAGGAAGTCAATTTTACCATGAAACAATTAGAAAAGTTATTGTTGCTTTTGGAACTGTATTTAATAATATACAATTAGTTCGTAAAGATAATGACGGTGTTATACAACAATCTATGAAGGTTCCCTTAGCATATGGACCACGACAGAAATTTTTGGTTAGGCTTAAAGAAAATCCAGACTTGACAAAACAAGTTGCAATTACACTTCCACGTATTGGATTTGAAATTAAAAACCTAACTTATGATTCTGCTAGAAAATTGAATCGTATACAAAAGTTTAAGAAAACAAAAACAGGGAATTCTTCTAAACTTGATACACAATTTATGCCAGTCCCATATAATCTTTCAATTGAACTTTATATAATGGCAAAAAATTCTGATGATGCCTTGCAAATTGTTGAGCAAATTCTTCCTTACTTTCAACCTGATTATACTTTAACATTTAATGATATGGCAGATATGGGTATTAAGAGAGATATACCAATTATATTGAATGACATATCATATGAGGATAATTATGAAGGTGATTTTGAAACGAGAAGAGCTATAATTTATACGTTGTCTTTTACAACTAAATTTTATTTGTATGGTCCGGTAACTGATTCTGGTGTTATTAAGACTGCCGTTGTAGATCAATATACTGATCTTCCAGCAAATACTCCAGCTAGAGAGCAGAGATATACTGTTACGCCAGATCCAACTAGTTCTGATGCTGATGATGATTTTGGATTTAACGAAACGACATCATTCTTTCAAGACTCAAAAGTTAAAGATGTTGTTACGGGTGAAGATAAATTAACGTCATGAGCAATGAAATTGATAGAGCATTAGGTGTAGTTCAAGAAATTGAATTTAATCCTCCGATTGAAACAAAAACAAAAACAATACAAGTAAATAACAGTAAAGAAGCAGACATAGAAAATGATTATGCGTACCAACGACAAAACCTTTATAGCTTGGTTGAGCGAGGTTCTGACGCAATTGAAGGCATTCTTGAATTGGCCAAAGAAAGCGATGCTCCAAGAGCGTATGAGGTTGCAGGCAACTTAATTAAACAAGTTGCAGAGATAACAGAAAAACTTGGTGATCTTCAAGAGAAAATGAAAAGACTAAAAGAAGTTCCAAGTAACGCACCTAAGAGTGTTACCAATGCATTGTTCGTAGGGAGCACTGCTGAGTTGCAGAAAATGTTGAAAGAGAAATGATTAGTTTAATAATAAATGGATAAATTGTATAAAATATCATCTAGAAAAAAAATTAATTTGGACATAACACATCGTTGCACTTTAGAATGTCCAAGATGTATGAGACAATCTATAAGACCAAATAAAATTCCGGGTGAAGATTTGTCTCTAGATAATTTTAAGAAGATATTAAATTATTTTGATAAAATACAATTTTGTGGTCAAATATCTGACCCTATATTTCATCCTCAATTTATAGAATTTCTTAAATTATCACAAAACAAAGATGTTAAAGTTCATACAGCAGCTTCACACAAACCTATGTCTTGGTATAAAGATGCTTTTAATGCAAATAAAAATGCAGTATGGGAATTTGGTATTGATGGATTGCCGGAAGAGAGTCACAAGTATAGAATAAATCAAGATGGTAAAAAACTTTTTGAGGTGATGAAACAAGGAATACAAAATGGAAACATTATTTTGTGGCAGTATATTATTTTTAAATATAATGAAGACCATATTGATCAAGCTATAGGACTAGCAAAAAACAATGGTATAAAATTAATTATAACTAAATCTTCAAGATGGAAAAAAAACGATCCATATAAACCAACTAAATTATTTATTGAAAAAACATTTGACTAAACTTAAACCAAAATGTATGGGAAAATATCCAAAAGCTTTAGGATTAAATGCAGAGGGATATCTTTTACCTTGTTGTTGGTGTGACCCTATCAGAAAAAAATCCAAAACATATGGTGGTAAAATGGATAGTATGGATAAATTATTTCAAGAAAAATTTAAACTAAAAAATATAGAAAGCATAGAAGAAATAATTTTATCTGATGAGTGGTTAGAATTTTACAATTCATTGTTATATAATAATAAAGATGTACCAAAAATTTGTCGGCATTATTGTGAGACATTAAATGGTATCAAAATAAAAGAAGAGGTGATTTAACTATGAAATTTTGTTATGAATAAAGTTAAATATTTTAGACCTGATATTTTTGAATTGGATGATTTAAATATAAATCCTCCTATAATAGCGCCAGGACAATTGGTTCAGGCATACATGCCTGTAGATAGAACAGGTATATTTAATCCTTTAAATATTATGTACGAACCTATTCCTTCTGTTGCAAATTTTAATAAGTCTTTTGAAGAGTGTTGTATGGATGCAGCTCAAGATTTATGGAAATTGGGAAAACCCGTAGAATTATTTTGGAGCGGTGGGATTGACAGTAGTGGAGCTTTGATTGCATTATTGGAAACCAAATCTGATTCTGACATACTCAATATTCGATACACTAAAGAATCAATTGTAGAGTTTCCATTGATGTGGGAGAAAATGGTAAAGGGTAGAAACGATCCTTTATCAGATAAGGTAATGTTAGATGAAACTTTATTTAATAACCATAACATTATCAAAGTAACGGGGGAATGTGGAGATCAATGTTTCGGTAGTGATGCTCTACACAAAAATTTAGATAAACATGCTGACGATTGGGAAAGTATTTTTACATGGGGTGCATTTGGTGGTGGTGTTGATAGTGATATGCCACCCAAAAATCCAAAAACTTATAAACTTAGAATGGAACAGTTAGCTAGAATTATGTTTGAACATGTTGATTTTGCACCAATAGAAATTAAAACTATATTTGATTTGTTTTGGTGGTGCAACTTTTGTTTTAAATGGCAAGATGTAGATAGTCGTATGATTTTTTCATTTACAACCATCACAGAATGGAAATCTACTTTAAGTTTTTTCAACACTCCAAATTTTCAAAGATGGTCAATAGTTAATCATGATATTAAACATGGTGGTACTTGGGAAACATATAAACAACCTGCAAAAGAATATATACACAAATATTTAAAGGATAATAATTATAGAAAGAATAAAACAAAAGAACCTTCTTTAATTAAAATTTTGCAAGGGGCGACTGATGAAAAATATAATTATGTCTATAGACAAAAAAGAAGAAAAAATCCAGATAGAATTAAATTAGTTTTGGAAGATGGTCAGTTTTGGAGAAGGAATGAAAAAATTCCTTTTGAGGTTTATGAAGAAATATTGACATAAAATTTATAATGATACTCTCAGATTTGAACCTAAATATATGAAGGAGTAAATGATGTTTGAATATCAATGCAAAATTGTTAAAGTAATAGACGGTGACACCGCTGATGTAGATATTGATTTAGGTTTTGGTGTATGGATGAAAAAACAGAGAGTTCGATTCTATGGTGTTGATACACCTGAATCTAGGACAAGCGACAAAGAAGAAAAGGTATATGGATTGATGGCAAAGGAATTTGTTTTAGCCCATCTACCAATTGGATCAACACAAGTTCTACGCACCAAAAAAGATGGTGTTGGTAAATATGGTCGTATTCTTGGAGAGTTTGTTGTTGATGATACAACTCTAAATCAACTTCTTATTGACACACACAATGGGGTTGCATATTTCGGACAATCTAAGGATGATATTGAAGAAGAACATATTAAAAATAGAGAATTAGTTAATGGCTGACCAAAACCAATATCTAGGCAATCCCAATTTAAAAAAGATCAACACAGCTGTAGAGTTTACAAAGAAAAACATTAAAGAGTTTCATAAATGCGCAGCTGATCCTATTTATTTTATCTCAAATTATGTTCAAATAGTTTCTCTTGATCATGGTTTGGTGCCATTTGATATGTATGATTTTCAAAAAGATATGGTATCTTCTATGCATAATAATAGATTTACCATTTACAAATTACCTAGACAATCCGGCAAATCAACTACTATTATATCATACCTTTTGCACTATGCATTGTTTAATCCAAATGTAAATATTGCTGTTCTTGCAAACAAATCCGTTACTGCAAGAGATATTCTTGGCAGACTACAACTTGCATATGAGAACCTTCCTAAATGGATGCAGCAAGGTATTATTGCATGGAACAAAGGTAATATTGAGTTAGAAAATGGTAGTAGGATTATTGCAGCTGCAACTTCTTCAAGTGCAATTCGTGGTGGTTCTTATAATATAATTTTTCTTGATGAGTTTGCGTTTGTTCCCTCAAATGTTGCAGAACAATTTTTTGCATCTGTTTATCCTACAATTACTTCTGGTCAAAACACAAAGGTAATTATTGTTTCTACGCCGCATGGTATGAACATGTTCTATAAAATATGGGTAGATTCACAAGAAAAAAGAAATGATTATGTTGCAACAGAAGTTCATTGGAGTGAAGTTCCTGGCAGAGATGAAAATTGGAAAATAGAAACAATACGAAATACTTCTGAATCACAATTTAATGCTGAATTTGAATGTCATTTTCTAGGTTCTATTGACACATTAATTAGTGCACAAAGATTAAAGAATTTAACATATCGAAATCCCATTCAATCAAATGCAGGTTTAGACATTCACACAAGACCAATAGAACAAAATGTTTATATGTTAACTGCTGATGTATCTCGTGGTACTGCAAATGATTATTCTGCATTTGTGGTATTTGATATAACTGAGATACCATATAAGATGGTTGCAAAGTTTAGAGATAATGAAATTAAACCGCTTCTGTTTCCCACCAAAATTCATGAAGTTGCTAAAGCATATAATCAAGCATATGTCATGGTAGAGGTGAATGACATAGGTGAGCAGGTCGCTAACACGTTACAGTTTGACCTTGAGTATGACAACCTAGTTATGGCTTCGATGCGAGGTAGAGCAGGCCAGGTACTAGGAGCGGGATTCTCAGGGGGTAGAGCACAATTGGGTGTAAGAACAACAAAGGCGGTTAAAAAGATTGGTTGTTCTAATCTCAAACAATTGATAGAAGATGACAAACTTATTATAGAAGATTATGACTGTGTAAATGAATTGTCTACATTTATTATCAGAGGTTCATCTCATCAGGCTGATGATGGTTGCAACGATGATTTGGTTGCTTGCATGTTTATTTTTGCTTGGGCAACAGACCAAACATATTTTAAAGAACTTACTGATAATGATATACGAAAAACTATGATAAGAGAACAACAAGATATGTTAGAACAAGATATGGCACCATTTGGTTTTATTGTAAATGGTATTGATGATCCCTTTGGTGATGATATTGATGAATACGGAACCAAATGGACAACAGTTACCAGAAATTTTAATACGAATTGGTAATACTAAATAAATTCTATTAAATCTGAATCCAGTTTGATGAAACAATTTAAACACACAATCTTAGATTTTTTTATAAGTTCATTTAATTCTTTTCTACTTCCATCATTCATTCCCTTACGTTGAGTAAGTTTTCTTATTTTATTATTATGAGGATAAAACTTAAGACAAACAGTTTCACTTTCACCACAATGAATGCATGACTTCTCGGCAAGATACTCATTTAGCCACACAATACGTTGTCGATAATTACGTTTTGCAACTTTTTTAATAGTGCATTTATATTTTTCATAATGCGTTAACATGTAAATATTTATAAGAATTACAACATATAAAAAAAAGTTTTTAGGATCTTTATTTTTATAAATAATACAAAGAAGAATAACTAATAAAGTTTATAAACTTTACAGATTGAAGGAGTACGAAAATGGGTTTTTTAGTCTCTCCAGGCGTTCAGGTTAGAGAAATTGATCTCACTAATATTATACCTGCCGTACAAACAAATATTGGCGCTGTTGCTGGTCCTTTTGAGAAAGGCCCTGTAGCTTCGGTTATAAATATTGGGACAGAAGCAGAACTAAGAAGTATCTTTGGCGAACCAAATGGTGATAATTTTGAATTCTGGTTCACTGCGTCAAACTTTTTGCAATATTCAAATGCATTAAAAGTTGTACGTTGTGAATCTGGTGTTAAAAATGCTGCCTCTGAATTGGGATTGTTGATTAGAGACACAGAACATTATTTAGGTTCTTTTGGTGATGGTCAAGGTAGTGTTGGTTCTTGGGCTGCTAGAACCGCTGGTGATTGGGGAAATTCACTTGCAGTTTCTATTTGTGCAACATCTACAGCATTTTCACAAAATATTACTGGTGCAAACCAAGTAAATGGTGCTGCATCTTCTGGTGCAACATCTGTGATTGTTGATGATGTTGATCTTGCATCTAACGTAATTAACGTTGATGATGTTGTTTCATTTTTCACAGATAGTGGTTTTGGAACTCCTGCTACGGGTCATGCAGGCAAAGAATATGAAGTAACTGCTCGCGATACATCAGCCAACACAATTACAATTCGTGAACTAGATAATCCAAACGGAACGGGATTGGTTGCATCTCTTGCTAACAATTCTTTTATTCGTCGTCGTTGGAAGTTTTATGATTTGTTTGATACAGCACCAGGCACTTCGCAATGGTCTACTCAAGAAGGTCGTGGAACAGGCGATGAAATGCATATTGTTGTATATGACACAACAGGTAAACTTTCAGGTTTTTCCGAAAGTGTTGCTGGTCAAAGAACTCTTGCAGTTTTAGAAACATATAGTGCACTTTCTAAAAACCCAAAAGCTAGAACAGCTCAAGGTGGAACAAATTATTATGCTGATGTGATTTATACACAGTCTGCAAATATCTACTGGATGGATCATCTAGGCGCTGGTACTAACTGGGGTAGTGATTTAGACCTTAGTAATGATATTGTATTAAACGGAACTGATGCAACTGGATCAGATGAAGGTTCTTCTGTTATATTAAATGGTACAGATAGTTCTTCGACGAATGCTGGTGATAAAGTTATTCAGGATTCTGGTGCTGGTGGTGGTGTGTATACTTTAGTTGATACACCAACGATTGATGGTTTGACTGGAGGAACAGACGATTATTCAGTTACTCTCGGTGAGAAACGTCTTGCATATGACTTGTTTGCAAATGCAGAACTTCATGATGTTAACTTTATTCTTGGTGGTCCTTCAGTGACAATTACGGGAAGTTCATTTGGTACTGCTGGTGATGAGTTTGACACACATGGCACAATGATTACAGATATTTGTGAACTTCGTAAAGATTGTGTTGGTTTTATCTCTCCAGCTAGACAATCAGTTGTCAATGTTCAGAGTTCAAACACACAAACAGTAAACGTTAAAAATTCTTTTGACACTTTGCCTTCGTCTTCATATGTTGTATATGATAGCGGTTACAAATACATGTATGACAAATACAATGATGTTTTCCGTTTTGTTCCTTTGAACGGTGATATTGCCGGACTTTGTGCAAATACAGACAGAGTTGCTGATCCGTGGTTCTCTCCTGGCGGTTATAATCGTGGTAATGTTCGTGGTGCAATTAAAGTTGCTTATAACCCAACGCAATCTGAAAGAGATATTCTTTATAAGGCTCGGATTAATCCTGTTGTTGATTTTCCTGGCCAGGGTGTGGTTCTGTTTGGTGATAAAACTGCCCAAACCAAACCAAGTGCTTTTGATAGAATCAATGTGCGTAGATTGTTCCTTGTTCTTGAAAAAGCAATTGCGACAGCTGCTAAGTTTACACTCTTCGAATTCAACGATGAGTTTACACGAGCGCAGTTCCGTAATTTAGTAGAACCTTTTTTGCGAGATGTTCAGGGTCGTAGAGGTATCACTGATTTTACAGTGGTCTGCGATGGCACTAACAACACAGGTGAAGTTATTGACAGGAATGAATTTATTGCTGACATCTACATTAAACCTGCTCGTTCAATTAACTTTATCAGTCTTAACTTTGTTGCTGTACGAACTGGTGTTTCGTTCAGTGAAGTTATTGGCAGATTCTAATAAGGAGCAACGAAAATGGTTGGAACATTAGACGAATTTAGATCGCAACTAATTGGTGGCGGTGCAAGAGCAAACCAGTTTCGGGTTGAAATTAACAATCCTCCAGCTGGTTCTGTTGGACTTGATACCAGAAATGCTGCATTTTTATGTACGGCAGCAAATCTGCCTGGAATGACAGTTGAGGAAATCGCAGTACCGTTTCGTGGTAGAAGTATCTATATCGCGGGTGATAGAAGTTTTGAGACTTGGGCAGTTACATTCTATAATGACACAAACTTTGCAATTAGAAATGCAATGGAAAGGTGGAATAATAGTTTGAATCATCTTGTTACGGGACAAGGACTTACTAATCATGATGATTATACTGCTGACCTTAAAGTTTCACAACTTGATAGGGATGATAGATTGTTGAAAACATATACTTTTATTAATGCGTTTCCATTAAGTGTAAGTGCAATTGATTTGACTGCTGGTGGGTCAGCTGAGATTGAAACTTTTGAGGTTACATTTAGATATCAACATTTTGTCACAGATGGCGTAATCGCAGATGCACCTTCTGGTCCGTTTTAGTATATAACTATATAATCTCAACTACCTAAATAGTAGTAAGGAGATATTATGGCAGAACTTTTCGGATTTAGCATTACTCGTAAACAGGATAAGGACAGTGGAGATAGTTTCACTGTCCCGACTCCTGACGACGGTAGCACAGAGGTTGCTGGCGGCGGTTTCTTTTCTTCTGTACTTAATACGGGTGGAGATGAAAGAACAGAGCTTGAATTAGTAAGACGTTATAGAGAAATCGCACAACAACCAGAATGCGATAGTGCTATTGAAGATATAGTTAACGAGGCAATCACTTCAGATGAAATGTCTCAATCTGTTATGGTTACTCTTGATAGGTTACCATACCCAAACAAAATCAAAAGAATTATTCGTGAAGAATTTGATAATGTTCTTTCTCTTATGGAATTTGAAGAAAAAGGACATGATATTTTCAGACGTTGGTATGTTGATGGTAAAATTTATTTTCATAAAGTTATTGATAATAAAAATCCCAAGAAGGGAGTAGTTGCTCTTAGATATATTGATGCAACTAAAATCAAAAAAATCAGAGAAGTTAAGAAAGAAAAAGATAAATCTACTGGCGTAGAAATGATTAAAAAAGTTGAAGAATATTATATCTATAATGAAAAAGGACTAGAACACGCTGGATATGATGGTTCAAGACAAGGAATTAGAATTGCTGGTGATGCTATAACATATGTTCCTTCTGGTGTAATAGACCAAAATAGTGGTAGAGTTTTATCTTATCTGCATAAAGTAATTAAGCCTGTCAATCAATTAAGAATGATTGAAGATGCATTGGTTATCTATCGCATTTCAAGAGCACCTGAACGCAGAATTTTTTATATTGATGTTGGTAATCTACCGAAGATTAAAGCAGAACAATATCTTAAAGATGTGATGAATCGTTATCGTAATAAATTGGTGTATGATGCATCAACTGGTGAAATTCGTGACGATAGAAATCATATGAGTATGTTGGAAGATTTTTGGCTCCCACGAAGAGAAGGTGGTAGAGGAACAGAAATCACAACATTGCCAGGCGGTTCGAATCTTGGTGAGATTGATGATATTCAATATTTTCAGAAAAAACTTTATCGTTCATTGAATGTTCCAATTTCTAGACTTGAATCTGAATCAAATTTTAGTATTGGAAGAAGCACAGATATAACAAGAGATGAATTGAAATTTACAAAATTCATTCAGAAACTAAGAAAGAAATTTGTTCATATATTTACCGATGTTCTAAAAACACAATTGTTGTTGAAAGGAATTGTTTCTTTGGACGATTGGGATGTGATGAAAGAACATATCCAATATGATTTCTTAAAAGATGGACATTTTTCAGAGCTGAAAGATGCAGAACTATTAAATGACCGTATTACTTCACTACAAAATATAGAATCATATATTGGAACATTCTTCAGTAAAGAATATGTTCTAAAACATGTATTGCGTATGAACGATGGTGAAATAGAAGAAATGCGCGACCAAATTGCAACTGAAGCAGAAAAAGATCCAATGGATGGCGGGGTTCCGAATACTGGTGGTGATGGTGTTAATAGATATCCGGCAGATGCCACTGGTATGGCAGTTGATCCAGAAATGAGTGCTGCTGATAGAGCATCACTTGCATTGGGTATTGACCCAAATGCTGAAGAAGGAGAAAATAATGACAAGTAAAGAATTTGTAAATATGGCAGTGGATGGTAATAATATTGAAATGGACAATGCATTTAAAGATGCGATTTCTGATAAAATTACTAATGCCTTAGATACTAGAAGAAAAGAAATTGCATCATCATTTGTAAACACTAAAAGTGTGGAGACGGAGCAAGAGTAGTGGCGGAGTTTCAATTGATAGTTAATGGAATATTGGAAACATATACTAAATATGAAGATATCCCAGAAACTTTTGATAATGTAATTAAATTTATACCTGATGTTCCAGAACCAGAAGGTGAGAATGGAAATCACACAGATGAGCAACACGTAGAGATGGCAAAGTGGAATGGCAGATTACAATCACTAATGGAGAAAGAACGTGCCCGCAGCAACTAGAATTGGAGATGCAGATGTGGCACACTGTTCTGCTATGACAAGAGCAGAGGGCTCGGCAAATGTGTTTGTAAATGATATCAAGTGGAGTTGTAAGGGAGATAAAAATATATCGCATGATATTCCAGATGGTGACGAGTGCGCGCAACATCAAGCTGCCATAACAACTGGTTCCACTACTGTTTTTGTAAATAGTGATGGTGCTGGTAGAATTGGTGATGGTATTAGTGGTTGTACTTCTGTAGCTGCTGGTAGTTCAAATGTATTTGCAGGACCGTAGAATGAATCAGAAATTTGAAAATATATACACATTGTTTATAGAAAACAATGAGCACAAAATGTCTAAGGGGTATAAAAAACTTTCTCCAAAGATGAAAGATGCTGTTGATTCTATTTTTAAAGTGATGGATACTAAACCTTCAGATTTCCTAAATAGTTTCGAAAGAACAATTACAGATGTATCTAAGAAATATAAAGTCCCTGAGAAGGAACTTATTGGATACTTCGAAAAAGAAATGTTAGCGATATAGGAGAAAAGAATGGCATTTACAACAAGAACATTAAGAGACACGGCCGTTAACGCTCCGGGCGCTGGTGGAACAGTTACGGTTAAGGTTGATATCGAAGATGACACTACCGCAAATAATGCTATTTTGGATGCGAGTGCTCTAGATGGCCATGCAAACGGTGCAAAATTACACATCTCTAGGCTTTGGTGGTCATTGGTACAGGGTACAGCAAATGACGACACAGGTCATATTGAACTTCAAGAAGTATCTTCTGGAACTGATATTGTTCAGATTAGACTTGCTGGAACTGGACACTATGATGGTACTGCTGGATTGATTAAGGGAACCGCGGCTAACACAACAGCAACTTCTGGTGACCATGAGCTGACTTGTTTTGGTACATCTGGATTTCTTATAATTGAATTCAAAAAAGACGAAAATTATACAACATAAGGATGAACCAATGCAAATAGTAAAATTATTTTCAGAATCCGTTGAAGAGGTGGAGTATATCACCGAAGAAAAAGAAAGCGGTAAAAAGGATTATAAAATTAGAGGCATTTTTATGCAGGCGGATATCAAGAACCGTAATGGTCGAGTATATCCTATGGAAATCCTTAATAAAGAAGTTACTAAATATAACAAGAATTTTATCAAAGAAAATCGTGCTTTTGGGGAACTTGGACATCCAGACGGACCAACCGTCAATTTGGAACGGGTATCTCACATGATTACTTCTTTGACCCCTGATGGTAAGAATTTTATTGGTGAGGCCAAAATTATGTCTACGCCAATGGGGGAAATTGTTAAGAACCTTATGGATGAAGGTGCCAAGTTGGGCGTTTCATCCAGAGGCATGGGAAGTTTGGATCAAAGAAATGGTGCTAACTATGTGAGAGATGATTTTTATCTCGCAACTGCCGCAGATATTGTTGCTGACCCATCGGCTCCAAATGCTTTCGTGGAAGGTGTCATGGAAGGAAAAGAGTGGGTATGGAATCATGGCGCATTAGTTGAGGCACATGTTGCAGAACTAAGAAAGGAATTTGATGTTAAAAAACATAAAAGACAAGCAAACAAAGAAGCATTAGAGTTTGCTATATTCCTCAAGATGTTGTAATTTATAAATAATAAAAGTATATAAAGGGAGAAATCCATGTCCGAATTAGACCAAACAATTGAGGAGCTTGAAGCTGAAGTATTGGCGGAACTAGAAGAAGCCAGTCAACCCGACAACACGGGTGGAAAATCAGACGCTCCTAAAAAAGTAAAAGATGAAGTTAACGATGAAGAAGACCTTGGCGGTGCAGACCCCGAAGCAAAAGTAGAGAAAGATGCTGACGAAGATCGTGAAGAAAAAGCGATTGGTAAAAAGGCCGCGGCAGCTGCTAAATCTATTAAAGGTGATGCACAACAAAAAAGTGCTGGAAAATCTGATGCTCCTCAGAAACTTGCTGCTGGAGACGAAGTAATGCATGACGGTGAGAAAATTTCCGAAGAAGATATTGAAGAAAAAATGTCAACTATCAGTGTTGCTGAAGACGTTAAAGCTTTGATTGCCGGAGAAAATCTTTCTGAAGAATTTAAGATTAAGGCCGCAACAATTTTTGAAGCTGCTGTTAAATCTAAAATACGTAGTGAAGTTGTACGAATGGAAGAAGACTACGTTCTTCAACTTTCAGAAGCTACTGAGACAATTAAAGAAGAGTTGTCAACTAAGGTTGATGATTATCTTGGTTACGTTGTCGAAGAGTGGATGAAAGAAAATGAAATTGCGATTGAACGTGGTTTGAAGGGTGAGATTGCTGAAGACTTTATTTCTGGTTTGAAGCAATTGTTTGAAGACCATTATATTGATGTTCCTGACGAAAAATATAATATTTTAGAAGCTCAAGCAGAAAAGATTTCTGAACTTGAAGAAAAACTAAATAGTACTATTGAAGAGAATGTTGATAGAAGGAAAGCTGTTGAGTCTTTGACTAAAGAGGCAATTATGCATGATGTTTCTGAAGACCTTACTGTCACTGAGATTGAGAAATTTAAGTCTTTAACTGAAGAGTTGGATTTTGTTAGTGAAGAAAGTTTTCGTCATAAACTTGATACTTTGAAGGAAAGTTATTTTCCCAAAACTGGTGGGGAAGAATCTTTCTTAATTGATTATGATAATAGTGAACTTGCACAGGACATTGATACGACTGGAGCAATGAAAAGTTATATGTCGGCAATCAGTCGTACCAAGCTTGCATAAATTTATAAATAAATGTAGAAAAATAAAATAAGGAGAAACGAATATGTTTCAAACAGAACATCTACAAGAAAAGTGGCAGCCAGTCCTAGAGCATCCTGATCTTCCAAGGATCGAGGATAGTTATAAGCGTGCAGTCACTACTGTTATTTTAGAAAACCAAGAAAAAGCCATGAGAGAAGATGCTGCGTTTCTTTCGGAAGCCGCACCTACTAACTCTACTGGTGGATCGATTTCTAACTGGGATCCGATTCTTATTTCGCTAGTTCGCCGTGCCATGCCTAATTTGATTGCGTATGACATTTGTGGTGTGCAACCTATGACTGGTCCTACGGGACTTATCTTTGCAATGCGTGCTTCTTTCATCTCTTCGGATGGTGCAGAAGCATTGGTTGATGAAGCCCTGCCAGGTGGACAAGGTAAATCTAACCAAAACGCTGCTGGTACAACTGGTGGTGGTGATGTTGGTGCAACTGAGACTAACCCTGCTGTGCTTAACGACAGTCCTTCTGCTGGAACGTACACTAGTGCGACTGGTCAGACAACTGCTCAAGGTGAAGCACTGGGTGATACATCCACAAACGCTTTTGCTGAGATGGCATTCTCTATCGACAAATCAACGGTTACTGCCGTTACCCGTGCTCTGAAGGCTGAGTACACGATGGAACTTGCTCAAGATCTTAAAGCAGTTCATGGTTTGGACGCTGAAACAGAACTTGCGAACATTCTTAGTTCGGAAATTCTTGCTGAAATTAACCGTGAAGTTGTTCGTCGTGTTTATGTTGCTGCTGTTAAAGGTGCACAAGCTAACACAACGACTGCTGGTATCTTCGATTTGGACACCGACTCTAACGGTCGTTGGTCTGTTGAGAAATTCAAAGGTCTAATGTTTGCCATTGAACGTGATGCGAATGCGATTGGTCAGCAAACTCGTCGTGGTAAAGGTAACATGCTTCTCTGTTCTGCTGACGTTGCGTCTGCTCTTCAGATGGCTGGTATCCTTGACTACACACCTGCACTTAACAACAACTTGAATGTTGATGATACGACAACTACCTTTGCTGGTATTCTTAATGGACGATATAAAGTCTATGTTGATCCGTATTCTGCCAACGTTGCTGCTTCGCAGTATTATGTTGTTGGTTACAAAGGTTCTTCGCCTTATGATGCTGGTATGTTCTACTGCCCATATGTTCCGTTGCAAATGGTTCGTGCGGTTGGTGAGAACACATTCCAACCTAAAATCGGGTTCAAGACTCGTTACGGTATGGCTGCTAACCCATTCGCTCAAGCTGCTGGTGCAGTTGCCGCGGGTGATACTCAGAACACTGATGCATCTATCGATGCGGGTGTTAATGTTTACTATCGTCGAGTTAAAGTTACAAACTTGATGTAAGGTAATCTTTCCACGAATAGAATAATAATAATCGTGGAATAAAGAAGAAAGTTACAGGGGTCCGATTCGGACCCCTTTTTTTTGTTTATTGGTTTATTCGTTTATGAAAAATATTAAAAAAAACTTGTCACTTGATACTTTTTTTATAAAAAACTTATCACTTAACATTGCAAAATTTTTGAGAGGGTTTTAAAATGTTATAAATACTTGTATGGCCACTACAAAAGCACTTGAGCGACAACCAGATAAATTGGATTATGCAAGTCCGACTCAATTTAGTTTTATAATCAATCAACTTCCTAAAGTGCAGTTCTTTACAACTGCATGTAATTTGCCTGGAATTACATTGGGAACCACAACATTAGCATCAAGGTTTAAACAAGTTCCAATTCAAGGTGATAATGTAGATTTCGCAAGTTTTGAGCTATCCTTTATAGTAGATGAATATCTTGAAAATTATTTATCTTTGCATAATTGGATAACTGCTGCTGGTTTTCCAAAATCTACAGAACAGTTTAGAGTTTTTAGAGATGAAACCGCTGAAACATCAGATTTGGGATATGAAAAAGCAGGAACAAGATCTGGCATGTCCACCAAGTCAGATAGAAATATGACATCAGATTCAACATTAACAATTCTATCAAATAAGAATAATCCTATTGTTGAAGTTAGATTTCGTGATATGTTTCCCACGACATTGAGTGCTCTTGATTATGATCAAAGTGCTACTGATGTTGAATATATGAAAGCATCTGCAACTTTTGAATATCAATTATATGAGATAGTGAAAATTTAATTAGGATAATGAATGGATAAATTAAGTGAACTCTCCGCTGAAGCAAAGAGAGATTTAGATATTGATGATAATTTTGAACACTTACACCAAGAGTCATATAAAAATCAAAGAATTCGACCTAAATGGAACGAATACAAAGCCAAGTATAAACTTTTAATTTTTCAATTAAAACTAGATCACAGAAAAATGTATTTCAATAAATGGGAATATTATGCGGGCAAATCTGACTCAAAGATTTACTCAGAAAAACCATTTGATATGAAAGTTCTCAGAACAGACCTTGATATGTATATTAATGCAGATGATGAAATAATAGAAATTGATAAAAAACTTGAGTATCATAAATGCGCATTAGGTCTTATAGAGGATACTTTAAAAGGTATTGAACAAAGAGGTTGGGATATTAAAAATGCCCAACAGCAACAAATACATTTGTCTGGAGGTTTTTGATGTTAAATAATTGGATTGAATATTATGATAATATTGTTCCTGCTGATTTGTGCAAAGAAATTATGAAATATCCTTGGACATGGAAAAATTCTACATACTCTAGCAATGAAGGTGTTAATTCAGATAGTCAAAATAGAGTTTTGATGGATGAAGTTTGGGTAGAAGATTTAAATAGACCTTATCCTAGATTAAAAGAATCTGTTTTGAAGATTATGAAATTGTATGGAGAAAAACATAAAAATTTTTCTTGTATTCATCACACTGATTTTCGTATTAATAGATACGGAGTGAATGGGTTTATGTCTCCTCATTCTGACAACATTCATCATTCTCATGGTCAGCGATATGGATATCCACAGGCTACAGTTATTTTCTTTATAAACAATGAATATGAAGGTGGTGAATTTATCGTTGAAAATAATAGCTATAAAACTAAATCTGGTTCTGGAATTATATTTCCATCCAACTTTATGTTTCCTCATGAAGTTAAACCTATCACGAAAGGCGAAAGATGGAGTATAGTATCATGGTTGATGTGAATTTAAAGATTGATGAGTATGCGGCGTTTCCCACAATGATTTACAAATTCGAATCAGACTTGTTTGATGAACATTTAAAAATGATTGAGTATATTAAAAACCAACCAATGACAATGGAAGGAATGATTCAAACTAAAGACAACTTGTTTAAATTAGAAGAATTCAAATCTCTAGTAGAGATTGTTCAAAATATTACTGCTAATATCTTGAAAAATTTAAAGTATGATGCATACAAAAATATTGAAATAACTAGTATGTGGGGAAATCATATGAATGTAGGTAGGGCACATCCACCACATACACATTCTAATAATTTTTTGTCTGGTGTGTATTACATAGAAAGTTCAAGGGATTCATCTCCCATACAATTTTTTGACCCAAAACCACAAGCAAATATTTTAAAACCAGCTGGAACTACAACTTGGCAGAATTCTTCTATGTTACAATTCGATTCGATTGTCGGAACTGGATTAATTTTTCCATCTTGGTTACAGCATTGGGTTCCACCAACATCATCTGAGAGGACAAGTATTTCTTGGAATTGTATTCTTCGAGGAAATTATGGTTCTAGAGAAGAATATCAATATGCTTATTTCTAAAAAAGATGAAGTTCATCTTAATCTAATAGATGTGGAACCATCTACCGCAGCAGAACTTAATGATTTTTTTACATTTGAAGTCCCCGGCCATAAATTTATGCCAAGTTTTCGCAATAAAATGTGGGATGGTAAAATTCGTCTGTATAATATTAATACAGGAGAAATTTATGTGGGACTTTTACCTTACATAGAAGAATATTTGCAAAAATCTAATGTAGATTATAATCTTGATACTGGGGTGATAAGTAAAAGGCCAGTATCAAGAAAGGCTGTTGAAGGGTTTGTAGAGGCATTGAAACCTACTCTTGGTGGAGAAAGAATTAAACCAAGAGATTATCAAATCAGTGCTGTTGCTCATGCAATTGCAACTAATCGGGCTCTCCTTATCTCTCCCACTGCTTCTGGTAAATCACTTATAATATATTGTCTTATTCGTTATTACTATATGAAAAAATTAAAAACTCTTATATTAGTTCCAACAACTTCATTAGTAGAACAGATGTATAAAGACTTTGCAGATTATGGTTGGAATTCAGAAAAACATTGTCAGAAAATTTATCAAGGTCATGATAAAAAAGTAGTTAAAGATGTGGTTATATCTACATGGCAATCATTACACAAAATGCCTCAAAGATATTTTAAACAATTTGGTTGCGTGGTAGGTGATGAAGCTCATTTATTCAAGGCAAAATCTCTTACTGGAATTATGACTAAATTGCATAAGTGTAAATACAGATTTGGTTTGACAGGAACATTAGATGATACACAAACACATCGCCTTGTTTTAGAGGGATTATTTGGAAAGTCTAAATATGTTATAACAACCAGAGAACTTATTGATAATAAAACATTAGCTAATCTAGAAATTAATTGTATAATATTAGGTTACCCAGATGAAGACAGACAATTAATAGAGGAATTTGAATATGCACAAGAACTTGAATTTGTTGTCACAAAACCTGAAAGGAATGATTTTATTGTTGACCTTATGGGGCGCATTGATGGTAACACACTATGCCTTTTTCAATTTGTAGAAAAACATGGAAAGGTTTTACATGAATTGTTAATTAATAAATACAAGGATAGATCTATATTTTTTGTTCATGGTGGTGTTGATGCAGAAACTAGAGAAGAAATAAGAGAGATTGTTGAAAATGAAAAGAACGCAATTATTGTTGCGAGCTATGGCACATTCAGTACTGGTATTAATATTCGTAATATCCACAACATCGTGTTCAGTTCACCGTCCAAGTCTAAAATCAGAGTTTTGCAATCTATCGGGAGAGGTTTGCGGAAGACTGACATTAAAAATACCATTAGGTTATTTGACATTGTAGACGACTGTTCTATGCCGAACAATAGAATTAATTTTCTTTTAAGACATTTTAGTGAACGTTTAAAAATATATAAAAGTCAAAAATTCAATTACAAAATTAATAGGATAAAACTATGAAAGAATCAGTTGTAATTTTAAAATTGACTAATGGCGAAAGTATTATAGGAAAAATATTAGAGACATATGATATTTCTAATGATTCACAAAAAACTATACATATATCTTTTCCATTAAAACTTGTTCTTGTACCAAAAAAGACAGAGACAGGATTTGTTGAAGCTTTAAGCTTATCACCTTGGATTCATCCATTAACAGATGATGAGTTTATTGATATCAATTCACGTAATATTGTTATGCTAGTTTCTGCTTCCATAGAACTTTCAAATTATTATAAACATTGCGTCAATCAATTTAATATTTCTGATGGTCCAGACTTTGATGAAGCTATAGAACCAACAGATAAAGAGTTATATGAGATTGAAGAAGAAATTGAAGAAGAAGTAGAAATAGATAAACTTAATGACTTATTACAACATATCAAATCAAATGTAACTATTCATTAAACACCCTACATGGTCTATTATAGTGAGTTCAGAACCCCCTGTCAATAGATTTTATTAAAAATGTTGATATAATATCATATTGCAATAATATTTTTTTTATGTTATAATATATATATTAAAGGAGATTGAGGTGGTCAAGAAAAAAAGTGTTCATTATGTAGATAATAAAAAATTTCTACTAGCTATGGTAGAATGGAAAGACGAATGTAAAGATTATGAAGATGACGATGATTACACACCACCATTGACAAATTATATTGGCGAGTGTTTCCTAAAAATTGCTACTCATTTATCTTACAGACCAAATTTTATCAATTATTCATATCGTGATGAAATGATTTCTGATGGTATTCAAAACTGTCTACAGTACGCATATAATTTTGACCCAGAAAAATCTAAAAACCCATTTGCATATTTTACTCAAATCATATATTATGCATTTCTTCGAAGAATCCAAGCTGAAAAAAAGCAAGTGCATGTTAGAAATAAGATGATTGAAAAACAAAGTTATGTTCCATTTATAACAATGGCAGGTGATGATACTGTTTATAGTATTGATGAGACATTCATTAATAGTTTGCTTCCAGATGAAGATGTATACAAACCTAAAAAGAAAGAAACTACTTTAGCTAAAGGATTGGAAGTTTTTATGGAGAAAGACGATTGAAAGTTGCATTGATTACAGATACTCATTTTGGCGCAAGATCTGAGAATCTTAATTTTAATGAATACTTTTTCGACTTTTATGAAAATGTTTTCTTCCCTTATCTAAAAGAGAATAACATAACAACTGTTATTCATCTTGGTGATGTGATGGATAGAAGAAAATATGTATCATACAGAATTGCAAAAGATTTTCGTGAAAGATTTGTAAACCAATTTGATGGTATTGATTTTCATATGCTTGTAGGAAATCATGATACTTTTTATAAGAATACGAATGAAGTCAATTCTCTACAAGAATTAGTAGATGGTAGACATGATAATATTACAATATATCCAAAGGCCACAGAAGTAGATTTTGATGGATGTAAGATATTATTTGTTCCTTGGATTAATAGTGAAAACATGTCTGACACTATGAAACTGTTGAAAACATCTCCAGCCCAAGTGTGTATGGGACATTTAGAACTAAATGGTTTTGCCATGCAGAAAGGTTTTATTATGGATCATGGTTGGGACAAAAAAGAATTCAATCGTTTTGATATGGTGATGAGTGGACATTATCATCACAAATCTGATGATGGACATGTATATTATCTCGGCACACCATATGAAATTTATTGGAATGATCATGATGACCCAAAAGGATTTCATATATTTGATACAAACACAAGACAACTAGAACGTATCGTAAATCCCTTGACAATGTTCTCTAAAATATATTATGATGACAGTGTTGAAATGAATAATGATATGACACGATACAAAAATAAGTATGTAAAATTAATTGTAGTCAATAAGAAAGACCTTTATCAGTTTGATAAATTTGTTGATAAACTTCTGCAAGCTGATTGTTATGAAGTTAAAATCATTGAAGATTTTTCAGAGTTAGATGCAAGCAATGTATCAGATGATATTGTTAAGAACACTGAGGACACTATGACACTGCTTGACAGGTACATTGACGAGCTAGATGTGACATTGAGTAAAGATAGATTGAAGAACACTATGAGAACTCTATACACAGAGGCACAGGACTTAGAGCTTTGATACATTTTGAAATGGTGCGTTGGAAGAATTTTCTAAGCACAGGAAACCAATTTACAGAAATTCAGTTAGATGAAAATTCTACCACACTGATTATTGGTGAGAATGGTGCAGGTAAATCTACTATTCTTGATGCTTTATGTTTTGGTTTATTTGGAAAACCATTTCGTAATATCAACAAACCTCAACTTGTAAATTCTGTTAATATCAGTGATGCATTGGTAGAGGTTGAGTTTCGTATTGGCACCAAGAAAATAAAAATTATTCGTGGCATCAAACCAACTGTGTTTGAGATTTACATTAATGGTAAAATGTATAATCAAGATGCAAATGTTCGTGATTATCAAAAATATCTAGAACAACAAATTCTTAAACTAAATTATCGTAGTTTTACTCAGGTTGTAATTCTTGGTAGTTCTACTTTTATTCCTTTTATGCAATTGAAGGCTCGTCATCGTCGTGAAGTAGTGGAGGAAATTCTTGACATTCAAATTTTCTCTTTGATGAATATGATTCTCAAACAAAAACTAAAAACTATAGATGATGAATTGAAAGATATTGCTTATAATATTGAATTGACATCTGAAAAAATTCATCTGAAAGAAAATTATATTGAAGATTTAAAAGAAAACAAAAAAAAATTACTAGATGAAAAGAAATCTTCTATATCAACAAATGAGAAAGAGATTGTCAAGAAGAAAAAAATCATTGATGACTTAAAGAAAATCAGTGATGATATGACTCAAAGTATATCTGATTCAATAAAGATAAAAACAAGATTTGATGAATTAAAAGATTTGCAATCAACATTAAAAGAGAAACATAAAGCCCATTCTACAAATGTAACATTCTTTGAGAATAATGAAGATTGTCCTACTTGTCAGCAACATATTGATGAAGAGTTTAAAACCAATATGATTGATAAGAAAAAGGCAGAAGCAGATAGAGTGCAAATTGGTTTAGATAAAATGAAAAATAGTTTAGATTTAACAGAACTAAAGATATGTGAGATTACAAATATTGTTGCTAATATACAAAAAAATTCTATAGAAATTGCAAAAGAAAATAGTTCTATTGTTCAGTTAGAAAAATTTAATAGTACTTTGCAAACAGAAACTAAAAATCTAAACATGGGGCATATTGAGAATACTGATTACACTAATTTAAATAATTTAAAAGAACAAATGCAATCTTTTGTTGATATGAAATCAAAACTAAGAGAAGATAAAACATACGCAGAAGCTTCAAAAAATATGTTGCAAGATACTGGTATTAAGACAAAAATTATTAAACAGTATTTACCAATTATGAATAAATTAATAAATACATACTTGACTTCTATGGAGTTTTATGTTAACTTTACTTTAGATGAAAATTTTGAAGAAACTATTAAATCTCGCTATAGAGATGATTTTTCTTATTCGTCATTTAGTGAAGGTGAGAAGATGCGTATTGACCTTGCACTATTATTTACATGGAGAGCAATTGCAAAAATGAAAAACAGTACCAATACCAATCTTCTTATTCTGGATGAAATATTTGATAGCTCATTGGATGGCACAGGAACAGATGAATTTTTAAAGATTCTAAATACTTTAGGAGATGAGAATGTTTTTGTAATTAGTCACAAGCAAGATGCACTTGCTGATAAATTTAGAAACACAATCAAATTTGAGAAGATAAGGAACTTTAGTCATGTTGCAGCCTGACTCGATACATTTTTCTTCTGAACGTGATAACTGGGAAACTCCACAAAATTTCTTTGACAAATTGAATGAAGAGTTTGGATTTACCTTAGATGTTTGTGCAGAGGATAATACTGCAAAGTGTGAAAAGTATTATACAAAAAAGGACGATGCCTTTACTAAAGAATGGAAAGGTGTTTGTTGGATGAACCCACCATATGGTCGAGGAATAGGAGTTTGGTTAAAGAAGGCATATGAAACATCGCAAAATGGATCGACGATTGTTTGTTTGATACCATCAAGGACAGATACTAAATGGTGGCATGATTATATTATGCAATCATCTGAAATTCGTTTTGTAAAAGGAAGATTGAAGTTTGATGGACACAAAAATTCTGCACCTTTTCCTAGCGCGGTTGTTGTATTTAAAAAATTACAACATAATTTAGAAAAACAAAGATTTAGTAGTTATGAAAGGGAAGATTGAATGATTTGCGAATGTTGTAATAAAGTTATAATTACAGATATAAAATATTGGTATGAAGAAAAATTCTTTGTTAAAGGTAGTGATAGACAGTTACCATTTTGTGGGCCAGTGTGTTCATTAAAATGGAAAATGAATAAGGATTAATATGATGAGTGAAGAACAACGCATTATACTAATGAGCGATTTTATTGAACAAAAGTTGCGTAAAGAACAAGAACTTGATTATTACCTTAAAGAACTTTCAGAGTTAGAACGTAAAATTGGATATCTTAAACAAGAAGTATCGTTGACTAATACTATCATTAATATGATAAAACACGAAACAATATATGATATTAAAGAAGAAATGATTGCTAACGAAAATAATATTTTGTTAGGTGAAGATAAAAAGGATTAAATGGTGGCAACATATAAACTTTTGGATAGTAGTGATCCAAAATTAAAAATTAAATTAGACCCTATTGAAGAAGGGGTTGATAGACTTACATTAAAAAATAATTTAATTGAAACAATGAATAGACATAATGCATTTGGTTTAGCTGCAATTCAATGTGGTGTTATGCAGCGTGTTTTTGCAATGTGTAGTGGTGAAAATAAAAAAGTTAAAACAATTTGTTTTAATCCAGAAATAATATGGGTTAGTGAAGAAACTTCTCTTGAAGAAGAGGGTTGTTTATCTTATCCTAATTTATATCTTAAAATTCGTCGTCCAGTATCAATAAAAGTTACATACGAAGATGTTAATGAAAATACTATATCACAAGGATTTGACGGTTTAGAATCAAGAATATTTCAACATGAATATGACCATGTGGATGGTATTGATTTTACAGATAAGGCAAGTCCTCTTGTGCTTAAAAGAGCAAAGAAAAAACTTTCCAATGACATTAAAAAAATGTTAAGAAAATATGGAAATGCATAATGGTTATTAGAATTGAAAATGCAGTGCCTCCAATGATTTTGGAGTATATGAAAACAAAAGTTCAGAACGAAGAACGATGGAGTTATTCTTATCCAAAGGGAGCATCCTTTGAGAAAAAACATCCTAAACTAACCATATATGATGGTAGTGATATTCCTTCAGCAAAACTTCTTGAGGGAATGGCACATATGATTCTTCTTATGATTTATAATAAATCACTCAAAGATAATTTGGATGTATTTTTACCATCAATGCTTTGGTGTGGTGCATCTATTAAAGACATGCATAGAAAAGATAATATTCATACTGACCATGAAAATGATATACCAGAGAATATGAAAGTGATGAAAATATTGGGTCTGTTACATGCAGAATGGCCAGAAGAAAATGGTGGTCATTTTTTTCATGATGGAGAGACACACAAAATGGTGCCTGGCACATTTGTTATTTTTGATCCACTTAAAGAACATGCAGCAACTGATATTTTTACAGACAAAAAAAGAATTGCTCTTGATTACACAGTTATTGCAAAAACCACTTGACAGGATATATATACATGTGTTATGATATATATAGTTTAGTGAGAGTTAAAAGATGTCTGTAAATATAAGAACGCCGTTATTGTACGGTAAAAATTCATTAGAAATATCAGTAACTACAGCTAAATTTTATCATGAACATTTGGAAAAATACTTTGAAGTGTATGTTTATGGATTGGAACTTGGAACAACAGAAGGAGCGCACGCTAAAAATGTATTAGGTGCACTAACAGATATGTTGGGGACTATTTTCATTGATAGACATGATGAGAAAATTCCAACCCAATTAGAATTATTTTGAATTGGGTTGTTTCTAATAGGAGTTTTTAATTAGTTCTCCTAAATCTAACAAAACTAATTAATCGTATTGCCGTAATGGGATACAAAAGCAATCTTGCTTATTATAGGAGAAAAAAAATGGTTACAAGTAAAACATTAAATCTATTTGACAATTTCACTCAACTTACCCCTTATGCTGTTGGGTTTGATCGTATTTTCAATCAACTCAACACTTATGCCGATAATAATCGGACATCAACTGGGTTTCCACCATACAACATCCGAAAAGGAGGTGATTATAATTATGTCATCGAAATGGCTGTGGCTGGATTTGGTAAAACTGATATTGAGGTTGAATTAGAGGATTGTACACTTACAGTTCGTTCAGTAAAAGAAAAGGATAAATCTCCCGATGATATTTATCATGGTATTTCCTGCCGTAAATTTAATCGCAAATTTACAATTGCTGATGATATTATTGTTAAAAATGTCAATCTTGTAAATGGTATGCTTACCATTGATTTAGAAAGTGAAGTTCCAGAGAATAAAAAATCTCGTATTATTGAGATTTCAACTTCAGAGTAACTTGAAAAGGGAGTGGTCTTCGGGCCACTCCCAATTTTATGAGGATTTAATATGAGTAAATTGAAAATAAAAGATGCCAGTCTTGCAGATTTTGGTATGGATGCTATTACTGATGACGGAATTAAACAACTAACTCCTGCAAAAAAAGTATTCACAACCGATAATTATAATGAAATGTTAGAATCAACAATTTTACCTGAACAAAATATGAGTAATGATGATATGGATGAAGAAGATTATGAAATCTTCATTAATGAAGAAGGTGTTAAAAAAGTAAGAACTGCGGGTGGTGATACTTATCCAGCAGGTACACCAGAATATGCTAAGATTGTGGGAGAACCAATTTCTGAAAAAAATATGGGTTTGCAAATTGCAATGCGACCTGTTTTAAATTTTAATATTCTTAGAGTTGAATTTCCATTAGAAATCATTAATGAATTGAATGAACATATTGATGATGTAATTATTCCCAATAGTAAAAGTTTTGCTGATGGTTTGGTTGGTCAACTAAAACAAGATAAACGTTCTGCACAATTAGATTTTCCTTTTGATACTGATGTTGGTAAAGAAATTGAAATTGTATTTAATCAGATTGGAACAACATATATCAAAAAAGGGCATGAACGTGATGCTCAAAGTGAGGTTATACAGTGTTGGACTAATCATGCATATGCCGGAGATTATAATCCCTTTCACGATCATGGTGTAAGAACTATGGCTGGATTGTCTGGGTTTTTATGGTTGAAGGTTCCACAATGTATTGAAGACAGTCCAGATGTGCCTGAAATTCATAATGCTGCGGGTGGTGTTGATGGTTGGACACATCTTTGTTGGGGTACTAACACTATGCGTGATTTGATGCAATTGCGACCACAGACAGAAGATTATATAAAACCTGTTGTTGGTACTATGTTAATATTTCCTCAATGGTTAAAACATCAAGTTATGCCTTTCTTTGGTGAAGGAGAACGTCGTTCTATTGCCATGAATTGGAATGTAAACGACAGCGAAGAAGAACGTAAAAAATATATGTCTGATCGTGAATCAAAACTATACGACGCAAAGAAAAAAATAAAATGAATGTTAAAGTGAAGTGTAAAATGAAATTAACACAAAAATATCCAGTTGAATATAAATATAATGAAGATAAAATTATCTCTGATTTAAAAGATTATATTGATAACACTTATAACGAACATTACAGTCAAAACAAATTTCAATCCACAGAGTTTATCATGGATAGTGGGCATGGAGAAGGTTTTTGTGTTGGTAACATTATGAAATATGCTCAGCGATATGGAAAGAAGAATGGTAAAGACCGAAAAGACTTGATGAAAGTTGTGCACTATGGTATAATGGCACTATACAATCATGATAAAGAATTAGACAAACATGACAAAAAAAGATTAAATAATCCCAATCAACCCACCAACTGGCCAAAACCAACTAAATCTTATGCTTCCGGTTATAATTAAATTAATGAGAATATATAATGAAACTAAGTGATCAAACAGTATCAGTGTTGAAGAACTATTCAACAATCAATCAAAATCTTTTGATTAAGTGCGGTAATACATTGCAAACAATGTCTGCCATGAAAAATATTGTATCAAAATCTGTTGTTACAGAAGATTTTAAAAGGGATGTTGCAATCTATGATTTGAATGAATTCCTTTCTAGTATGTCTTTATTTGATAAACCTGAAATGGATTTTAGAGATGATTTTGTTGTTATGAGCAATGAAGGTTCAAATAGTAAATTGAAATATTGGTACTCTGACCCATCAGTTGTAACCACTGTATCAAAAGAAATACAAATGCCAGAGTGTGAAGTTAAGTTTTCTCTTTCCAGTGATATTCTATCTAATGTTCAGAAGGCTGCAGCAGTTATTGGTGCACCTGATATGGTATTAGAAAATGGTAATTTGCGAGTCACTGATAAGAAGAATGACACTGCTAATGCTTATTCAATTGATGTTGTCGGTGAACCTGATGAACGAGATTACAAGTTTTGGTTTAAGGTTGAAAATTTGAAACTTCTGCCAGGAACTTATGATGTTAGTATTTCCTCAAAACGGATTAGTCATTTTAAAAACACAAATGTAGATATTGAATATTTTATTGCTCTTGAACCTGAATCATATTTTAACTCTGATTCTTAAAAGGTACTTATATTATGAACGAATTTTTGTGGGTGGAGAAATACCGTCCAACGAATCTTGAAGACTGTGTGTTACCGGCTAGTCTTAAAAACACCTTTAAAGAATTTGTGGCAGAAGGAAATCTACCTAATGTCACATTTTCTGGTGGGCCTGGAATCGGAAAGACTACAGCAGCAAAGGCAATTCTTAATGAATTAGATTTAACTTACATGATGATTAATGGTTCAGAAGAATCTGGTATTGATGTTCTACGAACCAAAATCAAAAACTTTGCTTCTACTGTGTCTCTTCATGGTGGTCGTAAATATCTCATTCTTGATGAGGCAGACTACCTTAATCCACAATCCACGCAACCAGCTTTGCGTGGGTTTATTGAAGAGTTCAGTTCTAATTGTGGTTTTATTCTAACCTGCAATTATGTGAATCGTATCATACCAGCATTGATATCTAGATGTCCAACATATGATTTTTCAATTCCTAAATCAGAGAAACAGCAACTTGCAAGTGACTTTTTTAAAAGTTCACTAAATATCTTAAAAAAAGAAGATGTTGAATTTGATGCTGCAGCAGTTGCTGGAATTGTTAATAGACATTTTCCTGATTGGCGTAGGGTTGTAAATGAACTTCAAAGATACTCTGTTTCTGGAAAAATTGACGCAGGTATTCTTGTAGATATATCTGATGATAATATTAAAGAACTCATGAATTTCATGAAACAGAAGGAGTTTACTAATGTTCGCAAATGGGTTGTTAACAATCTTGACAATGATCCAAGTCGTTTGTTCAGGAATATTTATGATACTTTGTATGATCATATGGATGGCAGTAGTATTCCCCATGTTGTTGTTATATTGGGTGAATACCAATATAAATCAGCTTTTGTCGCCGACCAAGAAATCAATACTCTAGCTTGTCTTACTGAAATCATGGCAAGGGCGAAGTTTAAATGATTGTTGTAGATGATTTATTAGATGATCATTATGCAGAATTGGTTCATATTCAAATGAGAACAGTTTCTTGGCAATACAATTATTCTTCTGTAAAAGGAAAACTAAATAAACATTGGCATGTGCTTTGTGGTCACAGTATAGATGAGGTTGAAGACAATAATTTTGAATGGACTTTGCCTATTTGGGAAAGTGTTAAACGAAAACTTAAACTAGAGGATTCATATAGAATTTATGATTTTGACCGTATGTATATGAATGCTCACACATTCGGAACTGAACCACATATGCATACCGATGATGGTGACTATACTATGATATATTATCCAAGAATGGACTGGAAAAAAGAATGGAATGGTGGTACAATGATTAAAGATGAATTGTGTGATTATGTTGGTAATAGATTAGTTATGTTTCCTGCATCAGATAATCATCAAGCCATGTCATTGAGTCGTGATTGTTATGAATTGAGATCGGTGATTGTTTTTAAAACTAGTGCTGCAAAACATCAATACACACATTGGATGCAAAGTCTGGGATGAAAAATTATGTATGAATTGAAAGATTATCTAAACGCAATCAATCAAACTAAAGAACCTATTATGGATGGAGATGATGAAATGTGGGAAAAGAAATATCCCCCATTCGTTATAAATAAATGTTTACATGCTTTTCAGGATACAATTTTATTTGTAAATGAAATGAATCAACTCCCTAATACTGATAAAAAACTTCAGTTCGATTTTTACCTAAATAGTTTACGACCAAGAAAAAGATTCTCTCCTTGGTTGAAGGCGAAGAAATTAGAAAATCTAGAGTATGTTAAAGAGTATTATGGTTATAATAATGAAAAGGCTAAGTCTTCTCTTGATATATTAAATGATGAACAGATTTCCGCTATAAAACAAAAATTATATAAAGGTGGAAGACATGCAAGAAATGGAAGAAATTAATTGGTCGCAAAAAGATATGTTCGAAGTAACATTGAAGGAACCAGATGATTTTCTAAAAGTTAGGGAAACACTTTCTAGAATAGGTGTAGCATCTAAAAAAGAAAAAAAATTATATCAATCTTGTCATATTCTACATAAACAAGGAAAATATTATATTGTTCATTTCAAGGAACTTTTTGCTTTGGATGGTAAAAGAACAAATCTATCAGAGAATGATATTGCAAGAAGAAACACAATTGTGAATCTTCTTAATGATTGGGGTTTGGTTGGTGTTGTTGATGAAACAGGACCATCTGCTCCTTTGAGCCAAATCAAAGTTATATCTTTTAGAGAGAAAAATGATTGGTTGTTAGAAACAAAATATAATATTGGTAAAAAACGAGAATCTTAATGGACAATTTCAAGTCTTTTATAACTGAAGCAAAGGAAGAACCATATCGTTTATTGATACTTTCTAGTAAACCAAAAAATCAACAGTATTTTCGTACAGCACAAAGGTTGGTGGATGAAAGTAAAAAAGCAGGTATTGAGTCTTATGTTCTATTCGTAGAATCTGGTAAAATCATAGATGGTAAAGCTTACCAATTTGATGATAAAAAAGGTTTTGAAATTGATTCTAGTAACACAGTAGCAATTGTTCGTGGTTCTGTTGCATCTAGAGATGCATGGATGGATATGGTTTCTCAACTAGAAAAGATGGGAATATGTTGTGTCAATTCAAGACGAACAATTGAAATGTGTGCTGACAAATATTGGACTTCGCTACGATTATCTGATTCTGGTATACCTACTCCCAAAACTTCATTGTTACAGTCTGAGAAACAACTACAGAGTAGTCTAGATACCATTGGTGAAGACTATCCACTGATTTTAAAGACGTTACGTGGTTCTAAAGGTATTGGTGTTATTTTTATAGAATCTAAAAGACAACTTAGTTCCTTAGTACAGTTACTATGGAAACAAGATGCCGAAACAGAAATTCTATTACAAACATATATTAAATCTGATTTTGATGTACGTGTAATTGTTCTCAATGGAAAAATTCAAGCTACAATGCGTAGAGATGTTCTAAAGGGTGATTTTAGAAGTAACTATTCTAGAGGTGCTAAAGTAAAACAATATAAACTATCTGACGAGGAAATTAGTATATGTTTGAAAGCTGATAAAGCTGTAAATGGCGTATGGACTGCTGTAGATTTCATTAAAAAAGGTAAGGATACTTTTGTACTTGAAGTGAATAGTTCTCCTGGCACTGAAGGTATTGAAGAAGCAACTGGTAATAATATTCTTAAAGAATTGATAGAACATTTCAAGAATAAATCAAATTGGAGATATACTGCACTAGAAATTGGCCATAGAGAAATTGTATCAATAAAACCTTTTGGTGAAATACAAGCAAAATTTGATACAGGCAATTCTGCATCAGCTTCAACTATACATGCTGATAAGATTGATGTTAATGGTAAAAAAGTTACTTGGTCATATAACGGTAAAACATTGACAAGCAAACTTCAAAGAACTGTAAAAGTTGATGTTGGTGGGTTGAACAATTATACAGAAGAAAGATATGCTATTTTGTTAGATATAGAATTTGCTGGTTCAATCTATAAAGATGTTGAAATACTATTAGACAATAGAGAAGGCCGAAGTCCATTGCTATTTAATCGTGATTTTATGAGGCGATCAAATGTGATGGTAAATCCAGCAAGAAAATATATCGTTACTACACCATTTACCCTTGACAAATAATATCAATTATGGTATACTTTTATAATGAACTTCTACACAAATGTTATTCAGTGGGGCAACACTCTTCTTGTAAGAGCAGTTGAAAATAATCAACGAGTACAAAAAAGAATTCGATATGAACCAACACTGTTTGATCTTGTAAATAAACCAACAGGATACAAGACTCTCGACGGTAGACATGTTCGGCCTAATAAATTTGATTCTATTCGTGATGCTAAAGATTGGTATAACGACAGAAAAGACCAAGACATTGTGTTTGGTAATAATCAATACAATTATTGTTATATCTCTGACCAACATCCAAATGATGTTAAATGGGATATAGACAAACTATTAATTGTAACGATTGATATTGAAGTTGAATGTGAAAATGGTTTTCCAAATCCCCAAGATGCAGCAGAACCATTGCTTTCAATCACGATAAAAAATCATCAAGACAAGAAAATAAAAGTCTGGGGATTACATTCTTTCGAAAACACTCGTGAAGATGTAACTTATATTCATTGTAATAATGAACGTGATTTGTTTGAACGTTTTCTTTATGATTGGCAATTAATGTGTCCTGATGTAATTACAGGATGGAATACAGAATTCTTTGATATTCCATATCTTTGTAATCGTATTAGAAATATCTTTGGTGAAGAATCAATAAACCGTCTATCGCCTTGGCAACAAGTTCAAGAGCGTGAAGTTTATAAGATGGGCCGTAAACATCAAATTTACAATATCTATGGTGTTGCTGCTCTTGACTATCTTGACTTGTATCGTAAGTTTACATACACAAACCAAGAACGTTACACACTGGATCATATTGCATTTGTTGAACTGGGTGAACGTAAAGACGGTAATCCATATGAGACATTCAGAGAATGGTATCAAAAAGATTATCAATCTTTCATTGAATACAACATCCAAGACGTTGAGATTGTCGATAATCTAGAAGACAAAATGCGACTGATTGAGTTGTGTTTGACTATGGCTTATGATGGTAAAGTTAATTATACTGATGTTCTTGGTACAGTTCGTTATTGGGATGTTGTAATTTACAATCATCTAAGAAAAAAGAATATTGTTATTCCAAGAAAAACGGATTCAAAAAAGACTGAGAAATTTGAGGGTGCTTATGTAAAAGTTCCACAAGTTGGTATGCATAATTGGATAATGTCTTTTGATTTAAATTCATTGTATCCTCATTTGATTATGCAATATAATATTTCACCAGAAACTTTGGTGAATAGTGGAGATGACATTGTTGAAGGTATGGTTGATAAAATCCTAGAAGGTAAAACCACAAACAAATCTTCATTGTGTATGACTCCAAACGGTGCATTTTTTCGGAAAGACACGAAAGGATTTCTGCCGCAATTAATGGAGAATATGTATAATGATAGAGTCAAGTATAAAAAACTTACGCTTGAAGCTAGACAACAATTTGAAGACACTGGAGACAAAAAACTTCTCAAAGATATATCTCGATATAACAATATCCAAATGGCAAAAAAGATTTCTCTCAATTCAGTTTATGGGGCAATTGGGAATAGTTGGTTTCGGTATTATGATCTTATGGTTGCTACAGCAATTACAACTTCTGGTCAATTATCTATTCGATGGATTGAAAAAAGTATTAACACTTATCTTAACACGATTCTAAAAACAAAGGAGATTGATTATGTTGTTGCGTCAGATACGGACTCTGTATATATCACTTTTGACAAATTGGTTAATAAAGTGTTTGATGAGGGAGCTGAAACTGAAAAAGTTATCGCCTTCTTGGATAAAATTGCAAAAGAGAAGTTGGAACCATTTATTGATAATTCTTACAAAGTTCTTGCTAAAACAATGAATGCATATTCCCAGAAGATGGAAATGGGAAGAGAAGCAATTGCAGACAAAGGTATATGGACTGCAAAGAAAAGATATATTCTAAATGTTTATGACATGGAAGGTGTTCGATACAAAGAACCAAAACTGAAAATCATGGGTATTGAAGCAGTCAAGTCATCAACTCCTGCACCATGCCGTGATAAGATTAAATCAGCACTCAAGATTATTATGAGTGGTGATGAGAAAATGTTAAATGATTTTATACAAGATTTTCGTGAAGAGTTTATGAAACTTGACCCGAAAGAAATTGCGTATCCAAGAAGTTGTAATGGTGTGCAAAAGTTTAAAGGTGAATCGTCATTGTTTGGTAAGGGTGCTCCTATTCATGTGAAAGGTGCAATATTGTATAATCATCTGGTGATCAAACACAAACTAGAAAACAAATATCCTCTTATACAAGAAGGTGACAAAATTCGTTTTATTCATATGAAACAACCAAACATATATCAATCATCAGCCTTTTCTTTTATGACAGAAGTTCCAAAAGAACTTGACATTGTGAGTAAAATAGACTATGATACACAGTTCGAGAAGAGTTTTATTGAACCATTGAAATTCATCACAGAAAAAATACTTTGGCACATTGATGACAGTTATGGTTCGCAGAATAGTTTAGAGGATTTTTTTGGGTGATTTTGAATAAAACAGATGCACTTTACGCAGCCAATGTATTTGTAGATTACTTTGCTAGTTTTGGAAGAATTGATGATTACCTTCGCAAAGTAAAACTTGAAAGAATGTCCAACTATCCCACATCCTTGCCTGGCATGGGCCCTCAAG
>ENA-ORXF01000363-ORXF01000363.1-marine-metagenome-genome-assembly--contig:-NODE-363-length-33986-cov-7.046300_pt1 | contig 33986 bp, 28 predicted proteins | sample MGYA00237864_ERZ511476 | MGnify/ENA primary metagenome ERZ511476 (study PRJEB26306, sample SAMN06343908) | marine metagenome | isolation source: coastal waters | place: Atlantic Ocean: West Antarctic...
CAGGGTTGGTGGATTCACTTTTACAATTTAATCAAAATACCAACGGACACCAGGCATAGTGAAGATGAAATTGAAAACACAACAAATAACAAAATATCGAACACCCAACTTCATAGTTCAGGGTTGGTGGATTCACTTTTACAATTTAATCAAAATACCAACGGACACCAGGCATAGTGAAGATGAAATTGAAAATAAAATAAATAATAAAACCTCGAACACCCAACTTCATAGTTCAGGGTTGGTGGATTCACTTTTACAAATAAATCAAAATACCAACGGACACCAGGCATAGTGAAAATGAAATTGAAAATAAAATAAATAACAAACATCTCCAACATCGAACATCACAGTTCAGGGTTGGTGGATTCAATTCCACAAAGCAAATCAAAGTACCACCAGACACCAGACATAATGAAGATGAAATTGAAAATAAAATAAATAACAAAAACATCCAACATTGAACAACACAGTACAGGGTTGTCTGTTCAATTTCCTCATTGAATCAAAGAACAAAAACATCCAAGTATCCAAATTGGAAAAGCCGTGTTGACCTATGATAAATATAATAAGCATAGAAAATGCAAACACGAAAATTACACATATTCGAGATCGAATTCCCCACCTCAATTTCGTGCGCATTGACGAAACAATTAACATGTTTGTCGCTGTTTTGATATACAAATTACCTTTATTGTTGACTATACTCCGTGAGTGGATTCGAGCTCTTGAGTTCGAGCTTATGGTGCATACGTATAATTATGTATATATACGTCACAGACATTGCATTCATACTTTGCAACATGCAAGTCCAAGAAGATGATGAAACACCAACTGTACCCACGGCATCAGTACTGTCATCTGAAGTCTTACAAAATGAAAATCTTATGCATACCATCTTCCAACAATTTCCAAGAACATCTGAAAGCATTGACATGCTGGAAATGGCCAGGAGCATACACCAGGTTTGGAACAAAGAGGTGTCGGGAATGATTGGGCCGTCAGAGTCGCGCACTCACGGAGGAAAATGGGCACAAGAATACAACAATGCAGCAGACGAATTCATGGAGATACTTCCCGACATAATAGTGGATGTGGACGAAGATGACAGATGGGAGAAGATCGCCAGTGGGCTGACAACTTTCAGACACTGTACCGCTGTCCTAATCGCAACACTGGATCAGTTGGCGATGCATTGCCAAACATTTGCTGATGATGGTGAACAGCATTTAGAAATATGGCAAAGTTTGAAAGATGTTATCCAAGGTTTGATTTGGGAACATTACTCGGGTGGACACGCGTTGTGTGAGCGTGTAGTTGTCAGTTGTCTCAAATTCTTTGTCGAGTGCTCGAATCCGACTGCATGGAGGAATCCGATGTTAATGGACGAAAGATTGCTGGCATCACTTGTGCTTCTCTTCATAAAGGAATTCCCTGACAACAGGGATGTGCAGCTCCACGGAACGATAATGATTGGTAGGTTGTTAGAGGAAATGTCAGACATATACGACCAATTTGAAGAACCGTCCCAGGTTGTTGATGCTCTGTACAGTGCTGTACGTCTTCACGGACTTTTTGGGACACACAGCCCAAACAATCACAACATGCAAATATCACAGTGTGTGTTCCATGCAATGTCCAGTAGTCTTCGGTGTATGTGGAACGGAGTTCGATGTAACGTGTCGACAGTGTACGCACACCACATTGTGGCATCAGGGGTAATTGATTGTGTAATGGGACACTTTTCGGCAAACGGTGCCAATGTGATGGGATTGCCCCCACTGCACGCGACTTGCATTGGCCTGCTCCGCGATATAGCTTCGTTTGATGAGACAAATTGCAGACACATTGCAGAATTTGGACAGCATGAAAGCGGTGGAACCATAGAGCTCATATACAGATCAGCCACTCAAAATAACGGAGAAGCCTGTAAGTACATGTTCGAGTTGTTCGCTTTACTTGCCGCCCAACATAAAGAGGTCATCAGCCGTGTCTTGCACTGGCATCGTGTACAACATATACTACGAGGTCGCGAATACGAAAACAACTTGTTTGGGGTCTTTGGAGACAAGAGCATCGTATATAATTGCATCAACACCTTGCTTGTACCCGCGGGTGACACTGACGAGGATTGCGCAGATCCCGTCCATGATCGTGAAATGAAGATACCACCCGCAATAGTGACGAATGCGTTACACTCAATGCGCAGAGTGTGTGACAGATTAGTACATCATGGAAGTTGGCGGGACGAAGACTCAAATGTACGACCCGTTCAAGCTGATGATTTGGAAGAAATAGTACAAGTGTTTACGCTTCTACGTCACGCAACACACCGCTCCCCCCGGGAAAGGCAATTGATGATGTCCAACAATTGTGTTCCAATGACATGTCATATAATGACTCGCTGCTTGTCTGCATGGGACCCACACGAAAAATTACACAACGACGGGTGGCACATATTGACGGGCTTACGGGCGGCGACATTGTGCTACCAAGACAATTGTCTGGCATTAGTGCAACGTGCGTTGGAAGAGATGAGATTTGTTGCGAGTATACCAGAACAAACAAATAAACAGATGTATGGTGAGAGATTGCAGCAGGTGTTTAAAGTACTACATGATCTCAGCACGCAGTCAACAGTCAAACGGACAATGCTGGTTGGTGACTTCATGCCTTTAGTGTTTCAACTCATTCATCGATATGCCAAAGACCCAATTGTACAGACACAGGGTTGGTATGTCATAGCCGGCTTGTGGGGCGAACCACTAGGGCCGTATTTTCCGGGTGTTGGGGCAGGCGTTAGGTCTGGCGTTGGAGAAAGGTTGCGCATACTCTCTTCTTGTCTGCACGCACACCAAAGAACTCCCGACGTTTTGGCAGCAGGGTGTCTGGCGTTGGCCAGCGTGAGCAACCAGCACTATTCTGCTGCTCTCAGAAACGAAGAGGACTCTCGATCTGTTTCATCTTCTGGTCAATCGCTATCCTTCGAAGATTCATCTTCGTCAGACGAGGATGAAGATCTGGGGTTTCCTATTCTGACACTGCATGAGCATGTCTGGGAATTTATGTCCAATTTCCCATTGCACGCTGAACTCACAATAAACGGGCTGCGCGCGCTGAAAAGACTCACCCCCCCCCCAATTGACAACGGAAACATCAATGCCCCCAGAAACTGGGATCCAGTGTATACTCATTACACATATCAGGCGATCCACCAAGCGCTGCAGACACTACCCACTAATGTAGAGGTGTGCAAGCACGCATGTGCGTTGTTTGCGCACGTGGTGTCCCACGACCCTAACTGTGATGACCCTTTACAAGTGAAGCAGCTGGTGACAAAAACACTGGGGGGTTACTCATGAACCATGCACATCAGCCCAGTGGGAATGACTCAATTCATTTGCAAGCACGATTCACGCAGGACCACTCACATTCAGAATGAGATGCGCGTATGGTTCTGAATCAAATCCTAACATATCGACGTACCATTGCATTGTACTACTTCAACAGAGTCCTTTGGTTCATCGTCCACTTTCTTCAGAACGAATTTGATTGACGTTGATGTTATTACTTAGACAAATGGTCTAGTAGTTATGCTGCAAACTCTATATACTGGATACGAGACAACATACAGCAACAATCGTATAATTTTGTATATAACCAAATGATTATGGACAACCACAGTGTTTGTAGATGCTGGAATTTGTGGCAGCAACACTCATGCATAAATTGTATATAAACAGAAGTACTCTATGCTTTGACTTATAATCATATACCATGCAGCCAGCTAGTAGTGCGCGCGACGCAGTGTTTGGGAATAGGGATCTAATCAGTACCATTATGTTTCCTGAGGGGGCTCCCCCGGCAAACTCGACTCAAATAGATCATTTTAATCACATGAAACTCATAGACAAAGCGTCCTATCAAGGTGCCAGGAAACACTTAGACAGCGAGAGTGCGTTCGAGGCGGCATACACAGCAGCAGGTGTGGCGTTCGTCAACTCTGTTGCGGGCCTCCTCACATTGCCCATGCTACATGCGTCCGTCACTATTCTGACAGACGGCTTAGTGCGCTTTCGACATAGTCCTTCCGTCCAGAATGAAGTTTGCCTCGACATTGCAGACTTCTTAGAACATGGCACAATGCCTGCAATTCCGCACCAGGAAGCCGCATTCAGAATAAGGTTGTCTAATATTCCCAGTGCTGTCGTTGCCGCTATGCATACAAACATTGCGTTCGTGTCATCACAAGCAGCAGGATGCTTGCTAATCTACCGACTGAGTAAAGATGGGTTGCCTCGTGTGAACCAACCTGTGGCAGTCGAGGCGGCGCAAGCAGTCACTAATGCAATGCGCGCGCATGCAAGCCATGCCCGTTTGTCATACAATGGATGTCTGGCACTGTCAGCATTATGCGATCCAAACGATGAACGCGCCGACTGGCTGGATGTTGTGCGGGCACAAATCTTCGCTTGCAATGGCATTGACTTACTCCTGGATGTCATGTACACCCATGCAGATAACAATTTTATACTAAGGGCCGCTATGAAAGCACTTTCTTGTGTGTGTATGTACTCGACAGAGAACAGAAGGTACATGGTATTGGATGGGGGAGGGCGGGGTGCGTACACGATTCTCACGCTCATGATGGGCCACTTACAAGATCCGTCAATGACAATCCTGGGGTTGAAGGCACTTGACACCATTTCAGCTGAATTAGAATGCGCGGAGGTGGTTGTGCGTTTGGGAGGAGTGGGGGCGGCCTTGAAATGCATGATAGGAATTGAGCATGCCAACTCACAGAATGTCAACATACAGAGTCATGGTTTGAAATTGCTCGTGAAACTCCTCGTCACTCATGCTGGCCGTATGGCCTTTTATGAGGCAAAAGGGACCATTCGTGTCCAGTCACCAGAATCATCCTCAATAACCGGACTTGACCTTGTTTTACACGCTATGACAACACATTACATAGATGTAGATATAGCGGAAATGGGATGTGGAATATTATTTACAATGCTTCAAGATGAAGAATTCGCAAGGGGGATGCCTGGCCTGATGGCCAGTTCACACTTGGAACCATTTGTTTTCTGTGTTACGACCTTGAACATGTTGATGAGGTCACATTGTCGTACAAAAAACCACGGTGTCACCCTGGCTCTAACAATATGCGGTGTGCTCTCCGCGCTGACGCGCATTGAACATGCATCGACAGTTATCATGGAGAAAGAATGTCTGCACAATTTTGTTCACGTAATGACGATACATGAAGATGCCCATTCGAATTATGCAAGTGGAGCCGACGATGTTGTAGGCCTATTGTCCGCGGGCCTACGACTGATGTCTGAAATGGCGCGCTTACATGTGATAGAAATGCGCCACATACACCAATGGCAATTTCACAGACCTGTTGTGGCAATTTTGTTGGCGCAAAGGTTTATGGAGTTGCAGGGCAATGATGGAGTAGGTCTCTCGATCAACCTCTCTCAACAAATCTCTCGCGAAGGGATGAGGTTGCAAAGGGAGCTGCTGCGATATGGAGACGCCACAGAAGTACATACAACTGGGAAAGGGGGGGTACTCGCTGTGGTGCGGGCGATGCACGCGTTTCCATCAGACCAAGAAATTCAAGAATTGGGGTGCAGTGTGCTTAATTACCTGACCTCAACTTACGAACCTGGCGATGAACTGAAACTTTCAGAATATTCTATAATGCACCTATTTTCAGAACCATGGCTTGGAACAATTGTAGTGATGATGGCTGCGTGTTCAGCCAATGCACACAACATGGGACTTGTAATAGATGTTTGTCAGATTATTGCGCGCGTACTGAATATTGGTTGGATGAGTGCAGATAATATGAGACAGCTTTTAGATGCGGGATGTATGAGGATTGTACTCCATGCCATGTACTTACATACAGCAGGTCCTGCTACTGTGATCACGCCAATACTCAACGCGTTACTGGCCATGACAACATTCATTGCTGGTCCTACAGTAACAGTGACACATGAAGATTTAGAGAAAGCCAGGACACAAGTAAGAGACGTACGCCCCATAATTACACTCATAATACAATCACATGCAGGGGACGTCCCATTGCAAACTCAAGCACAACATCTTCTGGACAGTGTTGATACGCCTTGAATTTCAACCTAATGAGATTACACAACTGCAACTATCATCAAAATATGTTGGTCACGTGAGATTACACGACAGTAAATGCGAGAAACAGATATAAGATGATATAAAATAGGAATGAAAAAAACGAAAACAATGTCACACTATGAGCAGGGTATGTTGCTCCATATTGCAGCATTCACGTTATGGGAATCCACGCGGACTGGGCCAAGATATGGAAAGCAGAGGGCAGTGAGTATGTAGAGAGTGACAAGGGAGTGAAGACTGTGTTCGTGGACGGGCAAATTCTTCTCATGAAGTCCACAATCCCAGACACAGGGTCGTCGTGGAAAGATTTTGTGGACCGCAACTTCACACGACGGCTAGTGGCCCTGCATCGAAAGTATGAACACGTCATCATCTCCTTTGATAATTACGAGCAAGTTCCCCTGTACAAATCCATAGAGCAGGCCCGACGGGTGGTGGTCAAAGAGACAGATACACCTTTTGTGTTCAATGTAGGAGACAACGTGCCAAATAGGCCGCCGGGGGCCAAGGTTTGGGCCAAGGCCCTGCTCAATCGCACCTTCAAGACCAACATCATCACCATGATCACGACAATGCTGGCGCGGGGGTACGACCCTCAGCTGCAGCGCAAGACGCTTATCATTGACTTTATCAACGTTGTGCGTATTGATTTCACCTCATACGCGCGCAAGCAAGAGGTGATGGCTGATATGCTGCCAATGGGCGAGTCTGATGTGAAGTTTATGCGTTACGCTGAGAAATTCGGTGATCTTGCCGTGGAGTCTGTGGACTCTGACGTCGTGTTGATTGCAATGCTCTATCTGCAAAATACCAACTTCAAGCATCGTATATTTGTGAAGCGTATCAAGAGCCCCCCAATAGACGAGACAGTCTGCGAGAAGCGAAAACGCACTGAGGGCAAGCCACCCGGACTCGAATACGAGACACTGTGCGTCAACATCCTGCTGCGCATGCTACACAAAGCGTGCATCGAGGCCGTGGGGAGGGAGCTCGTAGTGGCAGAGAACCATCTTACACACATACTAGTGTGTGTCATGCTGCTCAACGGCAGCGACTATTCTCGCGGACTCCCTCGAGTTGGGGCTCGCGCGCTTTGGGAGATGATGGACATTGTGGTCCCTGCCCTGGTGGCCACTAGCCACATGGTGGCCAATAGTATTGTCTTGGACCACGAGAATTGTACAGATATTGTGTTTGCGGAAATCTACAAGACAAAATTCAACAAGCATGTCAAAGTCCCAGACTGCTCTTTCGAGGTGGTCAGGGGAGAACTCATGTCGAGCAAGCTCTCTTATGCCATCAAAAACAGTATTCCCACACAAACTGCCATTGCGTGCACCATGCAGAACATTGCGTGGGTCATGGAGTATTGGGCGCTGTTCAACACAGGACCCCCCGTGTGTCACAAAGGGGGTCATGGTTTTGTAGTCACAGACGGCAAAGTACGATTTTCTGACACACAGAACCGTGTCAACGAATAATCCGAGTCTGGCCATGTATTAACGTTTTTATTCAGAATTCAATAAAAGTAGTTTACAATTACACAGACCATGTGGTGTTTTGCTTGTATGTGAAAGTTGAGGAGAGTTTATATGCGTCAAGTCCGGAGACATCCACGACGGTCTCTAACACAGGCCTCACTTCGCATTTGTCTTTTTCCTCTATTTTGCGAAATAGAGGTGCGGCTGATGTCTTCAGTGTTTGCTTGATTTCAATGGGTGTTTTAATATGTGTTACGGCCCGTTTCGGTCCCATTTTATTGGTGTGTTTGGTAGTCGTGGGGTTGTATAGACTCGGCGAGTCGCTCATGTCGTCGCTGTTGTGGTCATGTGACACCTGGCATTTTGTTGGACTTTTTGTGGCAACGCTCTTGGCTGAACTAAATGGTTCTTTGTGAATTTTCATTTTGTTGTTATGCGGGATTGACAACACTTTCGCTAGTTGGTCTTGAAGTTGTGAAATGGTTGAATTTGCCGTCTTGTACTTGTTCTTGGCAATGTTCAACCTGTTCTCCAGTTGATTGTTCTTTGTTGCTGCTCGCTCAATTGCATCATTCGCATTTTGATGACGTTTCTGTAGACTCCTGTACTTGTCCCGGCACTCTTCACCCCTTATTTTCTCTTTTCCAAGTTTCATCTTGAGCCGTTCGCATTTTTCGCATTCCTTTTTACTGCCCTTGTGTGAATGTAATTCGCTTGATTTCTCAGTACTTTCTTCGATACCCCCATCCTTTTTTGAAATTTTGACTTTCGTGCGAACCTTTTGATCTTCATTTTCAATCTGATCTTCGTCTGTTTTGTGTTCTTCTTTGTCTTCTTCGTCTTGGTCTTCGTCTTCTTCGTCTTCGTCATCGTCTTCTTCGTCTTCGTCTTCGTCTTCGTCTTCGTCTTCGTCTTCGTCTTCGTCTTCGTCTTCGTCTTCGTCTTCGTCTTCTTCGTCTTCGTCTTCTTCATCGTCCTCCTCGTCTTCTTCATCATTCTCTGCCACTGAATTTCCTTCATCAGAGCTTGATAACAGTTGTGTCAGGCGTTTGCGTTTGTGAGAGCTTGCATCTTCATCACACCCTTCTTTGTCTTCTCGCGCTTGTGAAATGATGTACTTGGACATGTGATACGCAATGTGTCGGATGGAAGCAGTGGAGAGTGATATGACAAAAGTGGTACGTATTTGTAAGCACATAATGCGGTACGTATTTGTAAGCACATAATGCGGTACGTATTTGTAAGCACATAATGCGGTACGTATTTGTAAGCAAATAATGCGCTTCGTAATATGAAAAGTAGGCAGGTTCTATTACGTACCACACAAAGAGACAATACGGTTTTTGAAATAACGACCAACCCACATCTACACAGTTCGTTAACCAGAGTTGTCCAACTCTCAACATCACAACATCAGATAATGGTGTTGCCTTTTTCGTTCACACTATTTTTATTCCTCGGTCGGTATTCATTCAATTTCGACGGGTACAAACTAGTCTAAAATTACGTACCATTGTGTAAATTGACAAGGGAGGCACCTTGTGAGCAGACGCGTTTGTATCTGCCAAAAGTCAACTGACCAATACATAACTACGAACTGTTAGAATCCCAACTCAGGGTTGGCGGGTTGGGTTTTTCATTTTCGACTTGCATAATTTCTTACGCCTGATTATTGACCATGTTGTGTCGTGTATGAACTGACCACCCAGCCCAGAACTACGAACTGTTAGAATCCCAACTCAGGGTTGGCGGGTTGGGTTTTTCATTTTCGACTTGCATAATTTCTTACGTCTGATTATTGACATTTGTGTCGTGTATGAACTGACCACCCCGCCCAGAACTACGAACTGTTAGAATCCCAACTCAGGATTGGCGGGTTGGACTTTTTATTTTGGACTCACGTAATTTCTGACGTCAGACCCATTGTCAAATTGTCTCTGGTGTGTAAATGTACATGGGGGGCACCACAGAAAGACACATATGTATCAACCTTGATTACGTACCATGTGTTACATGACTATGGCATCACTACAAACTGTAAGAGAATCCCAACCAAGAGCTGGTGGGTTGGGTTGTGATTGTCACTCGTCGAAATTTGCTAAGTGCTGGCATCTCCTGTGTGACTCGGTTTGAAACGATGGTGTTTATTTGTTTGCGTAAAATTTCACTACAGTCCAATATGTGTGCTGCTGGTGTTCTGTGTGTTTTTGAACAGGCAAATATGTATATAAAGAGGACCACACCACCCTCCGCGCACGAGTATGTCAAACCTTGGCATTGGGTTCGCAAATCTAGCCAACAAATTATACACGGCTCTCAATGACTGGCATGCTTATCTGCGGTATATTCAGAGTATCCCCACCAATCATCCAGACTATTTCAGGAAGTGTGACTTTAAATATTTACATAGTTTGTTGAAGCATTACAATTATGCTTTTCGAAGTGTTGAATCGTGGCTGAAATCGCATCCACTGCCGGAAAATATCGAAGTTCCTCCGCCAGTGGACTTCAGTTTATATCACCTACGATTACAACCACAAACTACTGAGTATTGCAACAATGTTGTGTGTCACAAAGCTGGTAAATTCTTCCGTAGCTACAAGCGTTTGGAGAGTGGTACCCCCCTTCCCCACGATATAAGGCAGGAAGAGATCCAACAACTTAATGACAAGAAAGTCACTCTCGACCAGTGGGTGAGTTGTTTTCGGAACACTGACGAGGTTTGGCCTTCCAATCCATCGGCAAACCGACATTATGACGTGACATCGTGGAAAGATAGTCGGGCAGGACTACTATCGCCTGTCCCGTATCCGGGCACAGAGTATCAGGCAATCACGCCTGGCGCGAAACTAACGCCACCCATGTCATCACTCAACAGGACTCAGTCACTAGTACAAGTTCCACGAGTTGTGTTTTCGCAGGCTGAATGCAACAAGTCCTCTGTTCCATGTGCACAAGTCATATATCCTGTTGACCATGCCAGCGACTCCCGTGCGGCAGCTGGTGGTGGTAGCACTGCGAGTGTGCATATGAAGGACGGTTCGCCTTTGAGAAGCTTACTAGAGTCGAGGGGAATCACACTCACGCACAAGAGGGGGCTGGGATGGGGTACCCACGCTGAAAGACATGTACGCCCAGTGAAGACTAATCGTGCTGCGGGCAGCAGCATTGTTGCACCTATAACTGAGAGAATAGGAGCTCAGTTTGTGCCAGACGAAACACCTCCGACTCAGTGGTTTGCTGGGTATCAACAGGAAGGTGTTGGGTATACCAAACAACAAGAAGAGTTGATTGAAAGAAGAAAGGCAAATGAAATTGATCTGAAATTTCAACAACATGCCAGCAAGGGAAATGGGAATGATTCATACAGACCACGTGATGTGGGACCTGGTGGCTCCTGCAACACGAGTGAGCTCCAAAATATGACGCAGCAATTCCAGAATATGTGTCTGCCTCGCGGGCAGCAGCCGTGTAGATGACATGTTTGTATTATTTTTAGTAAAATATCAAAATTCACACGAGTATGTGATAAAAACTGGTTCACTCCTAACCAAACGTAGCAGGCACGGTTTTTGTGTTGCGGATCTTGTACCCATTGATTGCCACCGTTGTGATGGTGTGAATCTGGTTGGTCTTGTATAGGTAGAGCATGAGCAGACCTAGGGCATGGTGTTCTGGGGTGGGGGGTGTTGCGGGTGGGACCATGTTCATTTCAGAACAGCTGCGGTCCACCAGTAGCACCCGCGCGTTGGACACAATGAGCACCCAGCGCGTGTGCCCTGGGATGTGTACAGTGGTGTCATGATTGTCAGACGGGCGGGTGATATGTGCACGCTCATCAAGAAACCCCAGCGGGTCCTGGCAGTCCTCATACCACACCTGCAAGTCGGGTAGTAATTGACAGAAGGCCGCCAGCGGGCCAGCGCTGGAGTCCACGGACCAGTCGGAGATGCCCGTGGGGGGTGGAGATTGTTTGAAAAGAGGATTGTGCAAGTATACAACCTGCGAGAGCTGTCCTGTGTCAAAGTGACAGTAGTCGTGTGCGTAGTTGAGGCGATGTCCAGAGCTCACCGTCTCGAGTAAGGCGATGTGCCGGAACTTGTCGGCACTGGGAACAATGTAAAAGTATTTCAGAGCTGTCTCGACTACGCGCATGGTGGCCCCGCAAATGACCATGTCTGTAGGTGCGCGGGATTGTTGAGAGGCGAAAAGGACGGCGTCTTGCAGAAAGGACACCAGCTCGATGTCACGCTTGCGTGGGGCCTCGCCAATGAGCGGCGCTCCCAGATTTTTGGTGAGATATGCCCACAGCATATCTACATCATCAATGTCTGCTGTATTTGCGGTGCCGAGGATACTAGTCTTGATGTGGCGCACGCGCATGGCACATGCGCGCACTGTTGGGCAGAGCTGGTTGTTTTCGCCGTGTTCGTTTTGGAAGAGCGCAGCATACACCATGTTTCGTACTCCAGGGGCGTCGACCACCTGGATGGGAGTGCGGCGCGCGTGCCAGAGCATCACAGCGCTGCGCAATAGACACAATGTCGTGTTAACGACAGCGCGTGTGCAGCGCTTAGTCGGACGGAGGTGTGGGGAATTTTCGCTGACGGGCTCTCGCGTGTGTGGATCATCAAGGACTACTGCTGTTTGCGGGTACAGCATGTAACTGCCAAACCGCGCCATGCATGCGAGGACAGCGGTCAGCGCATGGTCGGGGGCCTCTGTGCCAAGGCGTGGCCATTCGTGCTGCAGCGCAGACAGTACTTGCACCAAGTCGTCATATGACATATCTGCAATCGGGCCTGGTGCGACGTGCATGGTGGTGGCCCCAGGAAATGTGAAGAGTTCGTCAAGGATGGTTGGTGGGAGCGCGCGGGTGCTCACACAGAGGAACTTACACACTACAATCCCGCATAGGTGCATGGCATTGTAGGTATCGCTAATGTGTGCCGTCTCTCGGCAGCAGGGTGTCATCCACATGAACGCGCAGAGCAGACGCTCGGCGTCCACTTGCGTGAGAGCAGCGGCATGTGGTGGCGACGGGCTGATAGCACTTGAGGCTGCCGTAAGGACTTGTGTGTTCATGGACCGAAGAAATATGCAGAGGGCCTCTTCTGTATACGCGATGGTGGCGGCATGCTTGGCTGTGTGGATAGTTCTGTGAATTCCACTGGTCAACGCTTCCATGTTTGCGGAGTGCCACGCGTCGTCGTGACACGCACGAATTCTCAGGCCCAGCCAGTCCACATATATATACAGTGTGACAGGAGGTCAAGGACAACGGGCTGCGAAGGTGTGTGTGTTATGGACGTGGACATGGACAACCAGCAGCAACCATGTGACGCAAAATTCCACCTCCCTGCACTTTGCGTGGTGTGCAGCACGCTGGACTCTGATGACAATGAGCTCCTCACAGAGTTTGTGGTAAACCAGGTGAAGACAAATTCACTCACAAGCACTGTTGTGGAGACCACGAACTTCTATGCGACGGTTGAAGCCAAGAACCTTGCGCGGGGAGGGAAGAACAAGCAAGTGGCCCCCGCACAACCAATCAATGCTCATGACATTGAGCAGCACATCCTATACTGTATCGCCACGCGCATGCACACTGTGGGCAAGCTCGTGTGTACCACTATCGTCATGAAGTCCATGCTTACCGCCGAGTCGCCCTCACAGGTTCTGGCCTCAGCAAAATTGCTGTTGCAAACACAGAATTTGGAAAAGCAAAGTGGCGGGTAACAAAGTGGCTCCCAGAATATCATGTATCTTTGTCCTGTCACTTTGTGTATGCGCGTGTGCGAGTATATAAACACAAATATGGAGTTATGTTGTTTGTTTGTGATGGATGAATGCAGTTGGGCACATCCCCTGCAGTTGCCTGAAGATCTGTCTGCTCAATTACACGCACCGTTTAACAGCAGACATCCCGCAGCAGCACAAACGTATCCCGTGTTGGTTTGGGTTTTCTACAAGTGCGATTTTGCAGCTGACGCAGAGTTGGACACCATAACAAGTCTTCTTTTACAGTACGAGAATTACCGCGATCGACGGGACAGCATGCATGTGGGGCTTATCCTGGGATGGCGGCATAGCAATGGGGTGATTCAGCTAGAGCCACACGAGTTTGGATGCTTCACTGGGAGAGACTCTGGTGTCACAGCAATTGGCGTGAAAAACCCCGACATGCCCAAGCATTTTAGCGTCTCCGCGCGGCGGGCTCTCTTCCTGAGGGTGAGTACGGAGTTTGCTCGCGAGTTTATGCGGTCTTTCGGGTGTTTGTACTCGCCAGACTCTCCTGCACATGTCGCGAAATATGTTGACATTGCGCGTGCGGGTGTTGCATATCCTCCTTTGGACCTCATTGTGCGTACAGGTCTTGCGAATGCCACAGAGATGAGTTGCATCTTTGGCAGAAAAGACATCCCCGGCGTGTGCGAGCAGATCATGCAGATTGCAGAAATGTGCCAGTGCGCGCAGTTTTCTGTATGGCCGCTGCTCAATATGATACTTGTGGCAGACGCCGAGTGTGAAATGAATGGTATCACGTTCAAGGACCAGGCGCGGATCCGCGAGCTGGCAGTGGTTGGCAGCGCTCTGCATCCCAGCTCTGTATATGACGTGTTGAGTAATATACATCCGTTTCAGCGTTTAGAGGGGAAGGACTTCGTGTGGTTTTTAGGAGAGCAGGTGCAGCTTGGATGTCTCGAGCTTGAGAACGCGTACGCCACACATTTGCCAAATCAGGCGAACTGGGCATTATACGACTCGAAACTGTCCTCCAGTTGAGTCATTGAGACATAAACATCCTTTTCGCCCCTCTGTGTGTAGAAGAGCAACAATAAGTATATAAATGTATAAAACTCCCACACACCCATACATGTCCACACAAGTGCCAAAGAAGAGACAAACAACCACAGCTAATAGGGCTAAGTTGCGATCACGCAATCTTGCAGAAGATGCTCTAAATAATATTGTAATGCATATGAGTGACAATCAAGAGTTTTGCCCACCAATAGACTCGCACGATGAACGTTTAACAGCGACACCTATTGATCCCAAAACGTTGAATGAACTCTGCAGACTGAAAGCAGTCTGCAGGTGTTTGAGGGACACAGTTCGCATTGAACTTAAGTCTGACAAGTGGGCATACCTAAATATTGGTAACACGTTTGTAAAAAGTAAATTGAATACAATTCTGTGGTCGTCTACATTTGCAGAAGCAGGATATCCACATGATTCTTCGCATGAGTACGAACACGGAGGATTGAATTGCGATATCACTAGAGAACAAATTCACGAGCAATCAACTGTCCTATGCATGATGAAGGACTATGGTCATGTGGAAGTTATAGGTGGAATTTTGGGACAGTTTGAAGTTTATTTGAAAGTATTGAACAAGAGCTTGAAATCGGGGACTCCCGGAAATAAGATTTGCACTCATATTTGTTATGATAATAGATTGTACAACAGTGTGAAGATAGTGGTACAATACATTTTGCGGTTGATGAAATCTAAGCCAGTACCCGCTCATATTGGCAGATCCTGCTACATGCACGCCTTGAAAAGTGGAATTCAGATTATGGAAAGTATGAAGATGTTTTATCGTAAGTATGTACTGAACCCAGATGGTTCACACGCGCCCAGTCCACCAGGTGATGAATGGAATCATATGAAATTCCTCATAAATTATGCGGTGCGTGGTTTGAATGAAGAAGTTAGGACCCCAGAGACTGACCAAAGTATGCTGGCTATTATAGGTCGAATGAGACGTCATGTGTCTCCTGACCAATTTCCGGCGTTCATAAGATCAAGTATAGAAGAAGACGCGCCAAACATACTCCAGGTAATGGGGGAGGTGATCATGAAAACTCAACAATCACACCTCATACGTGATATCACAACAACAATGGACGCTAAATCAATTGCATTTCAAATAATACGGGCCTTCATTTCCCGAGACCATCCCAATGGATTCAGGGCTATGTTACAAGATCCACACGATCCTTTTGTAATTTCTTCGTTATGCAAGTTCATGGTAAAGACATTGTGCCATCTGCTGAAAATATGTGCCAATTCATATTACACCGCCGAGATATTTGATGGGAGCTTGGACCTACTTTCCCAGATTACAGTAGATATACATACAATTCAAGGAACACAAACTGATATGTACACAGACGAGACACTGGATGCAATCATCAAGGCCACTGCACCCGGATTGGAGCCAACCGCGTCTGAAAATGGTGTTTGCATGATGATACAAGCAGTATTCAAATACCTAAAACACACTTTGAAATATAAACCCTGTGATCAGACCCAACTGCGTATCATTCAAGTAGTCATGAATGTTATGCAGAAAATATACACGCAACCACAAGATATTGAAACTGGAATCGATATACTTTCACAAATATACTGCATCTCGACTGACACAACGAAACGCAGCATGGCACAATCCTGTATAGTACAAAATATACACGCACAAAATGAAAGTGTTATGCGCGTTGTATTCAGACACGCGCAGACTGAAGTACGTTTTAACCAAACAGCACACACGTACTTGGTGAACATGATTCACATCATCACGTCACTTGATACAGGCTTGAGTATACTGCAAATTCCCCCAGCCAACACGCATATGACAGCCATTCGTACACAACCCATCCTGCATGAACTATGTAGGATTCTACACATACACAGAACAGAATTGCTACTCCAAACACGCCAAGATGCTGTGATGCCTCACAAAACGTTGCACATCCCTACCATTCTTATCTTTCATTCTATCGCGCGTGTGTTTTCCCCGGATCAATGCTCTGCATCCCAACAGTGGATGGCTTCGAACCCCATATATCTCGATGCTGTCCCTCCAACACACAATGACATCCAAATCATCACACCTATTAACCTCATTCACGACGTCCTTTGTCTGGAGTCACATTCGTTCTCCGCGTCATTGCCCGACGTATCTGTGGTCATTGATGCTTGTCGGTTTTTGATATATGCAATGATTGCGATTCGAGACGGGTCTCGAGTATCTAATCGGGGTTTGCGAGAAACAAGTCTTGGCTTCTTTCTCCATGTCAAAAACTGCGCAGCGATATCACCAGCATGTATTGACAGAGCCATTTCGGAGATTGAGCATCACAATATAGATGAGAATGGTGTTTCTTCTGCGCTTTTCGAGCACCTCAGACTGTACGTCACAGGCAGTTAATCCACTTACAGGACGGGGGTTGGCGCAGGTTGTAAAACGTTGTACTTAGCTTAGCAGTATACACATGTGAATCTCTGACTTGATTCATGTGAGTGCGGCCCGCTTGCGTTTTGTCGCATGGTCTCGTGGAACGTAACTGTTGATACGCTCTGAGTGGTGTAGTACAAATACCACTGTATTTTGTTCTGCGTCTTCATGAGCCTCAACATCGTCATCACAGACCCCAGTCTGTGGGCTGTACATGAGTAGGTCAACAATGATTCCATTGCCAGAGAGTGGCAGTGATATTTTGGCTTGGCCTCCACAGATCTCCATCTGCCTCATCATCTCAGTGGCCAGATGCATGGGCAGCGACGTAAGGGTAGGAGACGAGAATACGCCGTGTACGGACAGCGCGTGGTAGTCCCGGAGCACGGCGCGCAGCACCTGCGAAATTTTCCGGACGCGCTGTGCAGTGGTATATGTGTGCGGCACGTTGAACTCAGGCATGTTGTGTGAGTGCGTGGTGTTCTTCTATATATGCACCCGCCGTGCGTGGGTAAAGTATAGAGTGTCAGCATTTTCTGCGGGGCTGTTACTGTGAAGATGCTTTATTGACAGTATATAGGCTGTTACTGTGAAGATGCTTTATTGACAGTATATAGGCGCTCGGGGCACCTCTGTGCGCGAGAACTATGGGTATGGTCGGCTCAGGTGGGCGTTATTTTGTACGTGGCATCGCAGATCCGGGCACTGGCACCGGGGGAACGCTATTTTTCAGCATGGACGAGCTGCGCGCAGTGGTAAAGGCAGAGAGCATGCTGGGGGTGCGTGTTTGGCTGGAGCACGGCGACACGACAAAGGAGGATATTGGCACGGTGGTACATGCGCGACTGGACAGCGTGACTGGCATGCATGTGATTATGGCGTTTGAAAACCAGAGCCTGCGTTCGCGCGTGGTGCGCGAGTGGATCAACAACGGTCTTTTCAGTGGAATTTCGCTTGGGTACAATGCAGAACTGGACACTCGAATGGATGTCCGGGGAAAGCACATTTCAGAGGTCAGTATCGTGCACGAGCCGCACCACCCGACGTGCTGGGTGTATGAGGTAACAGAGACGCTACCCGAGGAACTATGTGCAACTACCAGTGCCATGGTGTCGTGTGCAGCCGCTTCGCGCCATGGCGAGACATTGGAGCTGAACGAGACCCGACGCAGTGCGCTGTGTACTGACATGCAGCGCAGCGCCGGGGGGGGGGTGGTGTTTGCGGCGGCTTGCTGGGAGACGGTATTTGCTGGCCTTACACGGGCCTCAGAAAACACACAATAACAGCTGATTGTCCTCGATTCACACATGTACCTGCCCCCGCTGCGCACGCGGTGCGTATGTTGCCAAGCATGCAATCAATCTGGTATATAAACTGGAGACTGTCCGGGGGTCACACAAGATGACCACGCTCCAGCCGGAGACGCACGAGCTCAAGACTGAGATAGGAAGTGGTGATGTATCAGTGGACAAGTCTATGGCGCCCGTGACGGGGGCGGGTGGCATGCTAGATATCGCTGGGGTGGGGGGATTGATGGCGACCAACGCCAACACGGATACCACGCATGCCCACTCTCTCGAGAAACTACTCACACACATTGAGAGCCTCAAAAAGTCCAACCACGAGATGAACGCGGCCCTCAACTCCATTATAGATGGTAACAAAGACAAGCTCAAGTCAATGCTTTCAAGCAAGATAGAGCCTTGGATCAAGTCTTTGCAGATCCCCGAGGAGCATCAGAAGGCGTTTCTTAACGGAATCGAGGCCGCGTGCCAGCAGGGACAGTATAAAGGAATGATTGACTTCGAGAAGAATCCGGCTTTCACCGTGGCTTGCGCGGCTGCTGCTGCGCACGGACAGGCCACGCAGGCAGCAGAGGACACGAGGTTGAAACTGCAGACATTTATGAATGAAACAGATGTCATGAAGAGCAAGGAAATCCAGCAAGTAAAGGATCGACATTCAAATGAGCAACGCATGTTGTTTGTGGCCGCGGCTGGCTCAGAGGTTTTAGACGCGGGGAAAGGAGAGTCTGTCCTTGGAAAGCGTGGAGCTCCTGAGACCAACTACCAGGATGCTGATATGGAAAACTCTAAGTGTTGGGAGACAGTGTTCACCACCATCAGACAGTGAGTACTGAATAAAGTCGGCGGAGCAGGTAAGTGTTAAAGTTCCGGAATAATGGCGAAAACCGTACGAACATTGACATAAAAACTCAAAAACGCCAAGCGCGCGGGGGGTCGGTGACATTTGCAATGTACAGACAGTGACACAAAGTGTATATAAAGGATGATAGGAGAAGGAAGCTAAGATGAAAATTTTTAAGCCAGGTTGCTTGTATCTCCTTTTGTTGGCGTGTCTGACACTTTCAACGTTTGTGAATTGTGATGACTCAGCAGCCGCGAGTGTGAACATCCCAGCAGATGTTTCTAGTGGACGTGACACCGTGGGTGGGCTGAAGGACAATGCTCTTGAAAAGACGGGAAATAAGCATGTCATTTCCAAAAATCCGGACAATATACCTGTCCCAATTGAAGGCAAGGTGTCAGGGGAGAAGTCAGGACTAGATGAAGTGGGAGTGGCCCAGCTTGTTGCTCTCTCTGATAATACGAACAATGCAGTCACCAAGGACAAAATCAAACTTGACCACCACATACGCCCCGTTCGGCTTCTCCCGGAAGTGGGAAAGAACCCAGTTGCCAAGATGCATCTTTTGCCGTTGAAACGAACAGACCGACACAACAGTACAGTGCAACACACACAGAATCTGGGCAAGATTACAGTTCCAGTACTACCACACACACATGACAAGATATCTGTGCTCGCTCGCAAGAAAGAACACGCTAAACAGTTTCCGTCTTCACTTCACCCTGCATTCTTGGAGAAGCCCAAGTTGCACCAGAGGCGCAGGGATAGCAGTCATGTGTCGTGAAACGCCGTATGTGTTTGGTGGCGAATGATGTTGATTTTGGCAAGCAGTGCCTGTCAATATAGCCATGTTTATCGTGACAAATAAATTCATGTCCTATAATGTAGTTCTTGTGGTTTGTGTGTGTGTTTGCTAAAGGTATCAGTATATAAGGTGTACATTCTCCACCACTGTATACGCTCTGATTTATCTGTGATGGATATAATAGAAATTGATGACAGTGATCCTATGTCCTCGGATAATACTGATGGCTCAGTAAGTGGTGATTCCACGGATGACGAGAATCAACAAAAAAAAAAAAGTATTTCCAAACAAGAACAAGAGAAGCAGGTAATGATATCTGAATTAATAGAGACACTCCGCATGTTATATATGATTGGAACAATGAATGACGCAACTCGTGGACACCATTTAGAGCAAATGCTGCCGGCGTTTGAACTGCAATGTCACAAGTTTAGCGATTTGTGCTTGGGGGGCGACACCAATTATTTCCCAGGAATGGGTTTAGAAGAGCAAGGCACATGGGGTGCTTATGATAATGAAAATACGAGGATTATAAGGCATGAAATAAATAACCGAGTGGTGTTCGTGCAAGGCATCAAAACAAACACCATATTTCCAGGGAGAGGAGATGATGAGGTAACATCTGGTGCTACTATGATAGTAGATGTCATGGATTTGTACAAAGACCGTCCAAATAGCGATCGTATTTCAAAATTTGGGTTTTGGGTCCTGCGTGAATTACTAAAAAACAACGCACACTTAACGAAAGTTTTGTTGACGGACAAGTGCATACAAATGATTATACATGTTTTGTATATTTCATTCCGGAAAAAACAAGAGGCATATGCGCACATTTTCAGTCTTGTCAGGCTTGAAGGCCCATGGAGTCATGATGCGTATGATGATACAGCTGCGTGTAATGCAATACTTGGGTTGAAGAGCAGGGAAGATGAAATTTTATATGTTTTGAATAAGTTGGTGCGGTGTAAACATTCTACATTAGAACCCATACACCCTACATTCCTCACAGCAGAGTTCCATAAAGTCTTACAGGTATGTTTACAGTACAATACCCATTCAATGACGGGATTTCAAGAACTAGACGACAATTGTGAGCATAAGTGTGAAGTTACCAAGCGACAAGTGGAGAAAATCTTGAATTATATCATGAATCATGGCATGGATATGGTGTAGTAGACATTGCCTGTATAATCATGTGGTGTGGAGAGAGACATTGACAGTTGAACGAGTCTTTATTGTGTTTGTCTATAAACTTAAAAATCACAACAACACGCGTCTTTGCTAGAAATGCGTATACTGCATCGCGTGTGTGTTCATTTGTGTTGGGTGTTGTGTGGGGTATTGTGTGGGGTATTGTGTGGGGTATTGTGTGGGGTATTGTGTGGGGTATTGTGGAGCACGTTTGGTGTGAATAGAGCAACTTTGTACGAGTGTCTCATTAATACATCCCGCTTGGTCGAATACATATGCGTCTGTCAGGCGCGAGCCCAGCTCGTTTATATCTACCATGTCCAGTGCCCCAAGGAACAGTACACCCAGTATCTCAAGCAGGGTGGCAATGGCCCATAGGCCAGTGTGTTGGAGTGGTTCCTCTACCAAGACCACCAGACCGGCGAAGATGAGGATACACATTGTGCTCAGCAGTCCAAGAACCAACTTTACAGGACACCCCAACAAGAGGGGCTTGCCGGGCACAGGGGTATCATCGTGTGTGTAGTAGTGGTATACTAGCAGCAGGAAGAAAGTCAGAAACGTTGCCAGCGCGTGGGCTATGCCCTTTATTGCGTCGAATCTGATGACCACAAAAACAGAGTACTGAGAGATGATCAACACCACACACACAAACTTTTTAGTCTGTTGCGAAGAGACGAGTTGTGGACACCGCAGCGTTGTGTATACCCTCAGCAAAAACAGTACAGACAGTGGACCAACAATGTATATTGTTGCCACCACATTGTGGTCGCTGAATGTGTCTGAAATTGTGGTGGTGGGAGTGTGTTGCACATTCTGCATGTCTGGGCTGATTATCTGTGTATGGGTATGTGTTTCAGTGTCGGTTAGACGTTTGTCAAATGCGAGGATGTGTGAAGTGAGAGTGGGAGACAACTCACGTGTAGTAGCGGCATCCAGCCAATCCACAGAATAAACATGGCAGCCGAGATCGCAGAGGCAAAGTATACGCATTGGTCAAACACCATCATGTCCACATACAGGTTATCATTCCCCAAGTAACCACACAGAAAGGTGCGCGGGTTTACTGGTCTGTGGCGAGAGAGTTCCAGCTTCACTTCTGACACCAGCGGGGTAATCACCTCGTCTTGGTACACGGACTCGTCATCGTGAACCTGCTCGTACTCGTACTCTGTCTGTGTATTTAGAAGATCAAACCCATTTCTCCGTGCATACATTACGTGAGGTGAGTTCTGTGTGAGTGTATGTTGTAAGTAGTACTACAGCAAGTAAGACCGCCAAAATCACAGGGTAGTTGGTACATACATATCATCTTTTGGTAGCATATGTTCGTTGTACACACACATCACACATAAATCACCACGCCACAATGTGCCCTAAACCTGTGCAATATAACTCTCAGTGTTATTCACGTGCCACATGATTTGAAGAATAAAAGTCGATACCCCCTATAACTGTGCATAGCATACCTCTATAGATCACCCACCCTGCCTTATAATGCATATATATATGTAGAACCTAGCGTGCGACTGTGATGTATGGGGAATATAGTTTCACCTGCGCAACAATCAAAAGTTTCTAAGCTCAAAGGTATTATAACACTTCTCACAGCACAACAGCGGAAAATCAGGAATGCCCGCACCAAGGAATATACATGTCTCAAACGACTTAGTAATCGCATGCAATGTCTCACCCGCAAGTACAACACTTCCTCAAGTAATGGGGATCGTTTTGAGATGGTGGAGGATGATATGCTACAGGTGGATGGCTATGTGTACCTTGTGTGTGTTTTAAGGGTTTTGTCGCAGGACTGGGGATACCTTTTGTTTGTTTCTGCCGTTGATGGGTCTATTCGAGCATCCATTTCGTCAGATGCATATCTGTGTGTGTGTCAGTGCGTCCTGCAAGTATGTCTGTCCGTGACTGTATATCTTTGATGTTTACAATGTACGATTGTAGTGTGTAGTGTGTTGTGCGTATGTGTTTGGTTTATGTGTTTAGTGTATGTCTAGTGCGTTGCCTGTTTTGTATTGTATTATGTGTGTGTGATGTATTGTTCTGGGTTTACCTTACCCAAACTTGTCATTACTTATGTTGAATCTGTGTGAGATCAAACTAATTTTTATGAGTCATTGATGATTAGTTTATGGTATATCCCCACACACGTGTTGAAATAATTTTGTAGTGTGTGTGTGTGAGTAAACTACGGTGTATGGGTCATTGATGATCTGTGTTTTGGGCGAACAATGGTGTGAAATTATTATGACCAGTTTGTGTGAGAGTTAGGGTCAGTGGCAGCTTTATGTTGATGCATGATTGGAGAGAGGAATCGCATGTCTTTTCGGGGTTGCGTGTTCGAAAAGCAAGCACAAACAAAGAATAGTCAGTATGCATGCGGTGTGGTCAACCGTACATGCTTCATGTGTTTCACAGAAACGTGTCGTGTGTCAAATATGAACAGATTTTAAACATACATTGAGATGGTTCTGTCGGGGTATGTTCACTTGCAGACAGAGATATATTTGCGTATGTTATTGGTTGTATTTTATTTGTCACTGTTGCGTATGCGCATGTTTCATTTCATTCATATATATTCGGCATGGGACATGCCACAGAGTATTCCACGGTGTATATTTTATGATATGAAACAGTCCACAAAATTGACATATCATATATACCTACAAAAAGATGGCAGAAGATATACTCATACACCGACAACGGATACACGACCTGCGCGAATGTGGGAGCAAATTGTCCTCTATACAGTCCAAGATACAGAGTATGTTGAATTCAAATTTCACGTATCGCACAATACATACTATCAACAACCAGATCGACCGGGCAAGTGTCGACTTTGTGGTAGAGGAAGACACACACAAAGGTATTATGTAACTTGTGATCTGGATTATGGAATTTTGAATCGTGTATGCAGTGAAACATTTGCGAACAAAGACATACATCACACAACATTGTCACATTGTACTGACTTTTCTGTTTATCAGGTATAAGCGCCATCACAGAAGAGTTGGATAAAGCAAATTTGATGAAAACCAAGGTAAATCAGATATAATTGTTGTTGTGTTGTCATGTTTCATTTTTTAAGTTGACTTACCTGCATACCCACCACAGACGGACGATGCAATTTCCATCCTGGATCAAAAGTCGCATTCAGTTGAACCCTGCGACACCACGAAGGTCCGCATATTTCAACAAAGACAATATCATATAACAAAATGTACATACAATCACCACACACGCTATAAAGCAAAAAAATTCACAGAATCACAGAAACACACACATGCAATCACAGGAAATCTACACATCATCAAGCAAAGTACACACACATTTAATCACCACACATACAACAACGCAAAAATATACACAGAATCATGCAAAAATATACAATCACCACACATGCAACCACACGAAAATGTACACATAATCACCCCCCCAAACACAAACATACAGTTGCCACACATACACACACGCGCGCGCATATCTGAGTCTGGTGCTAGTTCACATTCTCGCAAGTAAGTACTTGCTCACACAAGACCACATACAAACCCTGACTGTGTAGTATTTTTTGTCGCGCAGAAGCAGTCAGAGTCGCCAGTACTGGAATTGATTGAAGAATTTAAGACCATGTGCATAAAAGAGGTAACATGTTGCTTGCGTGTGGGGTGTGTGTTGGAGGTGAAGTGTGTGTGTGGGGGGCGTGGGGTGTGTGTGGGGTGTGTGTGGGGGGTGTGTTGTCATTTGGATTGTCATTTAATTCGCTCGAGGAGAGTTTGAGGTGTGTCGTGAGTGAGTTTAGATTTGAGTGGAGATTTGAGTAGAGTTGGGATTGAGATAGATCACATGGTTGTGTATAATGTTTGTATTGACAACGTGTTTTAAATACACAGGACACACAGGTGCACAGCAATCAACGCCTTCGGTTTCAAAAAATCAATCAATGCAAGTCAAACGCGCAAGGAAACGCGCAGAGCTGACCAGCGGAGACGGGGTGTTGGTTGGAGTCACAACCAAAGACACCATCGCTTTGTGCGAGTAAATGCGGAGCAACATGACCTCGTGTACCAGTATGACAGGTCTTCACTTATATACTGCCCGAGAGTGTAAACAACGACAACACACACTCAGTGACGTTGTGGAGATATCCTCGGAAAAACTCCCAATCCGTGCATCACAGGCACACAAGTGGTTCACGAGAGTTCTGCAAGCTCTTTATATGCATGTGTGAGACCAGCGTCTGTGTTGTGACAGTTGGCTTGCATTGTGTTGTGTTGCGTACGCATCTCGTCAGAACAAGCCATTATACCAGCAGCGAACACAAGTACCATGATGATAATAATTATTGGCGATGCATAAACGTATGTGTCATATGGTGTGTCGTGCATGCTCTGTTGTCTTTGCGTTTGTGTTTATATATATGCGGCATTATCAATACATGCTTTCTTTGTTTTTGTCTTGCGTAAACAAAGGCAACATAACGATACTCGCGAAGAATAAAAGACTGTCATGTGACCCCCCCCCCCTACGCTCATGAATTGCCATGATCAACTTCGCTATGCACGCAGCGCAGACATGCGTTGATGAGGTGTCCCTCGACTAGACGTAAGTTGAATTTTTTTGTGTGTCGTTTGTTGAAGAGAGTGTTGATGAATGTGTAAGTCTCGGACTGTAGGTGTAGCTTGGCGTCTTCTTCATGTGCATGCTGGCATTTGTATTCTTGAGCGCCAGCTGCCCTGGCCTTTGTGTATGATTCTGTTGTGTAACCTGAGTCCAGTCGGAGTTTGGACAACACTGATTCCCCTAAATGTACAGATAGTTCGGCCAACGCAAGCTCACGTTGTCTCTGTGTCTCAAAGTCACGTCTTCGGATTGGGTCATTGTGGTGTGCGTGGCGCTTGAGATTGCTTGCATCTATAATTTTCTCTAGGTATTTATGTGTATGGGAATATGCCCCGACCAAGAAAGATCGATTTGGGGCATGCACCGGTCCCATGATGACATGATTTGGCGCGCGTGGCATGTTTGTTTCTGAGTGGAGTGACGTCCTTTATTTATATACCGCCCGCTGAGTCCACAATGTTCTCATGCAGTCGTAGTTGCATACAAACCGTCATGTTCACTGCCCCGTGTTCCGTAGTAGAGCGAGGGCCGTCGTCCATCTGCCACAGCGTCGTGAGTGGGAGTTGGACGAGCTGCCTGAATTTCTGGTCTGTGGGTGCGCCGAACAGGTCTTCTATCTTGTCTTGACAGCTGATCATCTCTGGGAGGTTCAGTACCACCCCCCCAAAACGGCCAATCTGGATTGAGAGAATACTAGGATGTGGTTTGATGAGCACAGAGGGGAAGAAACGGCGAATACACAAGGCCACAGATTCTGTGCAGTCTGGGGCGCGGCGACGAAGGACGTGCAGGCATAGATTGTACGTGCCCCGCGCTGTTGTTGCTGTGGCGTAGAGGGCAACACTCTCATGTAATGCGATGTCAAACGAAAAATTGACCATGCCTGTCTGTTCGCCCGTGGCCACGGGAGCGCTCACAATTATGTTGCTTGCGTTGTGGAATTCTTGGACATGGTCCCACATGTTGCAGACTTTGATGTTGCGCATGCACATGCTAAGCGCCGTGTCATGTAGGAACATCGGGCATTGTACGTGGCTTCCAGTACACTCTTTGGCATGCTGCACGGCCGCCGAGTTCGTCATGAGTTGTTCATTGTCACACGAACCGCACTTGAGTGCCAACTTGGTCATTAGCTCGACAAGGTCGCGGTTAATTGTTTCTTGTTTCCACATTGCTGTCCTGCACTGTGGGCATGGAGCGTCTACGCTTCCGGCCGCCATCAGCATACGTTGTGAACAAGCTCGGCAGCTTGTATGAATGTTCTTACAGATAATGACGGGCGTGGCACCAGCATGTTCCACACCGTCTGCCGCAAATATCTGCATGCACAGGGAGCATCTGAACATATCTGCCTCCCAGCTAAAGCACGCCTGCATCACGCAGACACTATCCTCTGATGAGTGTGTTGTTGTTTATATGCGACAACCCCGCGTGCGACGATTGTACACGTAGGCGGGCGAATTCTTGGAATTTTGTTGCATAGTTTGTGTTTTCATTCGCATTCCTTGAAACATGTAAATGGCAGAAGGTTTACCTATATATATGACAGTGCCACAAGCATGCACATCGAGCACACCTTCACGTCTTCTAATCAAACATAAAACACGGAATCATATGCCTGGACATCGTATAAATGGACGTTCAAGTATTTCACACAATCCACAAATGTACATGCCTCCACATTATGCAGGGCGTGGTCTAGATGACCAGAATTGTTCTGGTGGTCGTTGTCGGGAATCAGGACACAGTGTTGCACAAAATCATTGTGCTATCTCTTCATTGGGGTCCTGTAGTGATGTCTCAGACAGCATGGTTTATCCATATCCTGATAATGGTCATTATAATGCAATGAGGAATTTGAATAGGAACAGTGCCGATGTGAGGGGGGGTGAAACTAATTGTGATGCATGTGGTGGTTATAGACGTTTGAATGAGTCTACTGGGATTAAGTCCATGATGCAGAATGGAGCCAGAAAGTTGGGATCAAGAATTAGTGCACTTGCAGCTGCACCACCCGTAGCAGCTGCACCACCCGTAGCACCTGCACCACCCGTAGCACCTGCACCACCCGTAGCAGCTGCACCACCCGTAGCAGCTGCACCACCCGTAGCACCAACACAGCCCGCTGTTGGGGGAGGCACTGCGTTTGGACAATTTCTAGGTAGTTCTGTGTATCAGGGTGCTTATTCCAATGGGGGTGATTATTCCCATGGGGGTGATTATTCCCATGGTTGGTCAGATGAAACACATTGGTCCCCCCCGCACTATACAGAGCAACCCAACCGTTATTATCACGGTGGTGGGTCTGGCTATAGTTATGGGCCCGCACCATGCCCTCCCGCACAATGCCCTCCCGCACCATACAGTGAGTATTCTTGGAGGTACTAGGACTCGTGTTTTATTACACTCAGTGCACTTGCCTCGGATTGGCAGTAATGCATGAACGAGGTGGGTTCAAACACACGTTCGTGTCTCTTTGTGATTTCTCGCCGTGTTTTACAATAAATCTGATATGCAAATGCAAATTTTGTGCCCTTGTGTATGTGTGTACTGTGTATGTGTGTGTGTGTGTGTGTGTGGGATTATAGACGTTGCAAGTTGTGCAAAAGTATATAAGCCGGTGGACATGGTATGTATATTACTTATAGTAGTCCCCTGCCAGCAATGGCAAACAACAACGGGGACCCAAGCAACGTGTCGAGTACTGGATTCTTGCCGGGGAGTAGTAAGCTGGTTCGAAATGACACGACTACGCCTTCCGTGGACGACTATGCCAACGTTTTTGGGCCAACTGCCTACAACATAACGCCTGATGTAAACAGGAACAGAAAATACAGCCGATTGCATATTCCAGACGTGTTGAAGGTATGCAACTCATTTGAATCTGATAAGAAACTAGAGATGAGCAAGAGCGTGTGTGTGTTTTGTAGTGTGTGTATGTGTATGTGTGTTTGTGTTTGTGTTAGCTGTTCTTGTGTATGTGGGGGGTGGGGGTGCGTTGGTGTTTTTTTAACTGGAATGTACAACAGGGCCCGAACCAGTGGATTACGGACAGAGTGGATGGTCTCATTACCGACGCCACCAACTCGCCGTTTACGACAGTCATTCTGCCGTATATGTACATGGACTATCCAGACAGGAAAGTCGAGTGGAATGTGTGGACGTTTGACCAAGGACTGGCGTCGCGTGTCCCGTACGAGTCGGCTGCGCGCACGCTGACACAGCGTAAACAGAGTTTCTCTGGGTATACAGTACGACAAGGGCTGGCCATTACCATGGAGCACAATTTCATGATGACCTCGCAGGGCATGGAGAACTTCCAAAACCAAATTAAGCAGGTGGTAGGAAGCATCCAGAACACCAACGACCTTGACGTGCATATGGCTCTCATCACTGCCCCGAGCTACATGAAACAAGTTCGTGAAAGATATTATCTCGAGGACTACCTACAAAAGGCGCTCCGTGACTACATTGACACGTTTGGGTTTGTACAGAAGAATATGAATGCCATGGACATTCTGATTGAGGACACAAAGTCGCTGATCAGCGGCTGGGGTGGGACAGAGCCTGACTTCCTGATGTGCAGCAACAAGCTGTGTTTCCAGTTGACAATGACACAGGAGCGTACAGCGTACTTGACACAGGGAGCGGATGGTAAAAAGTTGTTGCGTGACGGGCCAACGATGGACATGTACCGTGGCCTGAAAATCGTGAAGAGTAAAGCCTTCTCTCTGGATGAAGGAAGCGCGCCGCGGGACATTTTGCGCCGTCGTGTGCGTGTAGGCGAGTATTACACGGGGAATTTGTCTAATTTGCAAAGTGTGGAGTTGTATGACGAAGACAGTGACAATTTCGAATCGTTGAGTGTAAGTAAAATTTGGCACAGTTTAGTAGAGAGTGGTTCGAGTGCAACCGATGCCATTACTTCAAGTTCATGCCTTAGGTGTATCAGTGATAACATCGCAGCAATTAAAAATTGCATGGATGGTGAAGATGGTCATCAAAAATTCTCTCTGCTCCTTCTCAGACCAAACATTGAGCATTATATGCTCGGTCTGGTCATTGGGAAAGGAGGCATGGACCATTTAGGAGCCACTCTTTGGGGGCAGACTGAGATGAGTGTATTTGATGACGGGCAGCATGGTGTTTGGGGAATGACATATAAGTATCACGAGCGGGCCATGGTTTTCAACGAGGTTGGTGTGTGTGTGTATGTTTGTGCGTATGTTTTGTGCATATGTGTGTGTATGTGTGTGCATATGTGTGTGTGTGTTATGATCTGAGAACTGACAATGAGACAAAACAGAGGAACTTGCATCGGATTTGGGACGTGGCGTATGATGGTTACTGTGGAGGAAAAGACATGTCAGTGATGAAATGGTCCGACAGTGGGGTAGAAGAATACATCGAGAAATGTAACAATGTGAATACAAACTTTGACGGAGCGTCCATCATTTGCGTGCCAATCCTGACAGAAGAGTGCTTCAAGTCACCAATGCCTTTGTGTAATTATCAGGATAAAGGTACTAAGTTATTGGCAACAAGTGATCTGCATATCCATGACATTCAAAATTACGCCAGTAAGCAGATATCTTGCAATATTACAAGGGAGGCTCTGGCGCAGGTACATAAGACACTGCAGATGCACAACGACTATCAAATAGTCAAAGACGCTTGCGAGGCAGTTGGTGTGGGGGAGACGACCCAGTGTCGATTGTTGTATAAGGGAACTTCGAATTTCAAGTTCAAGGATGCAACAAACAAACAAACATTTGGTTGTGGTCACCATGGTCATGACTATGTAGGAGTCGCTGCTGTGCGAAATGGTAAGTCCCTTATGGCGGCGACAGCCCCACACATCAACATATCAACTGTTGACTCTGGCGCCGCGTCCAAGCCCAAAGCTTAGTGCCTACCGCAAAAATCCGAGTGCATGTGACGTAGAATTATGTTGTTATAATAAAATCAATATTTATTGGTGATTTGAAACTGTCAGAGTGTTGTGTAGTCAGGGCAACAACGCCACGTACAGGGTGTTCGGGTTGCATACGCACGGGTCGAGAGTGTGTAGCTCTCCTGCACGTATGTCAAATTGCTGCAGCACTTCCACAATGATTTTGGAGCAGTAGCTACCATGTTTGGCGCGAGTTCTGGTTCGCAGCAAAGGTGCCAACCCAGGCAGGCTGCTGGCATACATGCCAACGTAGTCAAAACGAATGTGCATTCCTGACAATCGGACACATTCAGTAAAAAGGGCGGTGTACGTTTCTGTGTGCAAGTTCAAGGGCACACCCTCGTACTCGTCACGCCAGGACTTGAGACGCATGAAAACAGTGGTGGACTGGGTGATAGAAAACGCCATTGTGTTCCCGAGACCAAACGCATTCCCACTCGGATCCACAGGAAACGAAAGCTCTACATGCGCGTACAAGGCGTCTCGCCTGTCACCTTGCTGGGCATACACTGTTTGTCGAGTCATGTTGGCCACTGCTTTGTTGATGAAGACGTCTGATACCTGCGAGGGGATGGAGAGGGACATGTCAAGGCCACGAGAGATGTGCATGTTAACAAAGGGTGTCCGGGGAAAGAGTTGTCGTATACCTTTGGGCGGTAAAACATCAAGAACAGTGTAGTCTCGCTGTAGTTCCTGCGCTTCTGGCGTTCGAGTAAAAGTTTCCGTGCGCTCTCGTCAGGCGTCATAGACAATTGCAGTGCATGGGATATTCTTTCTGTTTGCTGTTGATGAACGTGTCTGGCACTGGACAGAACTTTGTTCATTCATATTTATTAAACTGCGAAACTTGGTGTGTGATATATATGTTAACAACCAGCGCGCATAACCCTTGGGCGCGCGCTAGAGTGCAATGTGTAGTGTGTGCATGAAAGTGGACAGCTGCTCTTTGTATTGTTTGCGGGTCTGTGCAAACGAGCCATGTAGAGGGCGACCGGAAGTGGCATGTTCGTGCTCTGCTGAGGCCTGCACGAGTTGCCGGAAATGGTTTGCATGTTCACAACTCAGGTCCTGTGTCCCGAGTAAGCATGTTCGCAGGCGGGAAATGAGGGGCCACACGCGTGGAGTCTGGAACAAAATGCCCTGTTGTATGTGCTCGCTTAATAAAGTTCGTGCGTGCTCTATATTTTGCGTGTATGTTGGGCCTGGATGCATTCTGCGCGCGCGTAGTTCACCGTGTATGCTATTTGCGTCGAGCGCGGAGAGGTCGGCTGTGGCAGCTCTGGGGCATAGAAGCGTGGCGTATGTGTGCGATGTTGTGTTTGAAAGAGGACCGCCATAGAACACAGCAGTCAAACAGTCACATATGACTTGAGAGATCAGACACTCCCGCGTGTCACGCACAAAGTCGAAGAGTGGCGAGAGACGGGCTAATTGAGAACCAGCTTTGGCATCCGAATAATCTTGCGCCAAGAACGCAGTTGTTTCCAGGACGTGCTGCAGCCTGCGTTTGGTGTTGCTCTGAAGGGCGTCTGATCGATTGTGCGCGACACAGAATTCGCTTACGGCCAGCGCAAAGTCCAGTCCAGTGGTGTAAAGCGCCGAGAATGCGGGCATGTAACTGAGATAAAGAGCAGAGAGGTAGTCCTGGAGCGCCATGCGTGTGCTTCCATACACTAGTCGCTGAGACACGCGTTCACATAGCGGACTGATTACTGTGAAGAACCCAGCAATCGTTGTTTTTTCCATGGTCTCCATGAGTGCATAAAGTTGGTGTGTGGGCATATGCTTTGCTGCCCATGCCTGTTGACCTTTAGCACACACACCTTCCCAGTGTAAACGCTGGTGCTTCGTGGCAGTGAGGAGTGTGTCGTCTGGTCCAAAAAATGCGTGTAGGTGTCGCGGCCATCTCGCCACGTTATTTGAAAGGCGCTGGCGCGCCGTGTGCAAACGGTCAATAGTTGTTGTGTGTAGTTGCATATCACTGTTCTCGCCAAAAGGGGTCGCTGTACGCATATTGGCAACAGTAACACGTTTGTGCAGTACACCGCGTAAAAGTTGCGCCGTATGTGTGTCATGCTGTGCCCCATTCAAATACACTTGCGCGTCCATGGGCAGTCGCACGTCAAGCCCCTTGACGTGCACTGAGATAAATGGGGTGCACACATGTGCTGAGTTGTGCAACTGTATGCAAACCCGGCGGTGTGCAGATCGACACACAAAGTCTATCATTACAATGTTGCTCAATAAAACTGACAGCATATTGTCCTCCAGCTGTACCACGCCACCTTCCCCGCAGTTGTGGTTGTGGTGTGGTGGGGTGTATGTCACCAATGTTTCCCTGACTGGAGGATCAGCATGTCCCAACGTAAAGCACGCGAGCCCACATGACATTGACAAATCCCCTTGCACTCGTGCGCGTGGTGTGCGTAACATCATGCTCAAGTTTGCATCATTGTCAATCATACTCTTTGTGTGATGCATGTGCATTCCGCACCGAGCAATAAGCTGGTTGATCTGTGTGTGACACAGCTCTTCAAACTCACTGGGCAAACGGTTCTTGCAGTCCTCCCCGGGCTGCGAACAGTGTAGAGGAATAACACGCATCTGCACTTCCACACGTTCCAACACATACATACCATGTTCTCCAGGTCGGCGCACAACACAGAATATCACCACAAGACTGGACAACCCCCCGCTTGTGACTATTTCGGCGTCAGTTGCACGCATGGTGTTACACACTGAACAGTGTGAATGAAGCGTTGCATGTCGTGCACATCCCAGGGTCATTTGTGAAAACACCTGGTCAACGTGGTATGTCAGGTGGTCGTTTGTGTCCAGCGAATTTGCACATCCCTTCGTCCATGCGTACCCCGTGGCCCGCGCATGCGAGGACATAGATGGCTTGTGAATGTAGCAGCTCTTTGCGTCCACGTGCGCTCTATTTCTGTTTTGTTTTTTACGGGCGCGCAGACAGAACCTTGCAATCACACGACGACGCAGCCAAGACCACAACGGGAGCACAGGTGGACAAATTGTGGATTTTCCGGATCTATCTCTCCAATTGAGACAATATCCAACTCGCCAACTCCAAAACTCTCAACTCACCAACTCGCCCATTTTCAACTGACCAACTCTGAAATGGCCAACTCACCAACTCTAAACTGGCCAACTCTGAACTCACCAATTCTGAACTGGGCAACTCTGAACTCACCGATTCTGAACTGGCCAACTCCGAACTCACATACTCACCAACTCGCCCATTTTCAATTGGGCAACTCTGAACTCACCGATTCTGAACTGGCCAACTCCGAACTCACATACTCACCAACTCGCCCATTTTCAATTGGGCAACTCTGAACT
>ENA-ORXF01000366-ORXF01000366.1-marine-metagenome-genome-assembly--contig:-NODE-366-length-33908-cov-6.133901_pt1 | contig 33908 bp, 41 predicted proteins | sample MGYA00237864_ERZ511476 | MGnify/ENA primary metagenome ERZ511476 (study PRJEB26306, sample SAMN06343908) | marine metagenome | isolation source: coastal waters | place: Atlantic Ocean: West Antarctic...
CTTCTAGCTTCCATTAAATCCATTATTCCATCGCCTTCTGGATGTTTAGAATACGGTCATTTAGAGAAATAATATTGGTTTCCTTAATTCTTCTTGAGTAATTGCCATTATTTAGCTTTTTGTCGGCTATGATTTGTCGCAGAACATCAATCGTTTCTTGAAATTGGCCAGGTTGTAGGCTGTAATCTCCATTGCCTAAAAAGTTTATCCTTGTGATAATGTCGTTTGCACGTCTCACCTCAAGTTGTTGTACAACATTACCAAAGTCTTCGCCTTGAGCCGGCATAAGCTCTCGGGCTACTTCGAACGCATCAAATTCTGCTTTCTCCCCCTTGGCATCAAATGCTGCCGTTTTTAATCTGCCTTCCAACCTGCGGTAAACCGCGACACTTTTATAGTTCGGGTCGTCTTTACTAATTGTTGCGAGGTCTTGTGGAAGAATTAGTTCGCCTTTCAAAAATGTTAAAGCCGCCTGGACTTCTTCATTTTGATAAAACTCAGCGCGTTTAAAATACTTTCTTTGGTCAGCTAAACTTAGTTCATTGCCATATTTTTCGAGATGAAACACTCGTATGTTTGCGTCTAAACCCTCTAAAGCAATGAGCGCCTCCGGTGAGCTAATTGTCCTGGTCTCTCCGCCTTCGAGAAACTTTATTTGGAGTTCCGTTCCCCTCACTGGATTTACAGTTTTGGTTAACAGTATGTAAGAGGTGGCCACTTCGACGTCGCCGTCGGCTATAGCTTCCAGCGCCTTGGACACGTATATTTCTTCAAGTTTTTCGTTATTTGTATTTTTGGAAGTTTCCAGGGTTTCCAAGTAATTAATCTCGTCTGTATGGCGGTCGCGCAACTCCTTGGCAATATCAGAAAACGACAGGTTTTGACCCCGCAATGTGGCGACAGCGTTTTGCGTTGCTATTTTGAGGCCCGTTACTTTGCCTTTACCTATGGCTGAGATGGCCTGTCGCGGGTCTCCGCTCAATAAAACGCTATCAACCAAAACGCGATTAGCTGCCTCAACAATCCCCGCGTCGAACATATTGCCAATGGTGGTTAGTTGCGACGGCGCAAAGCCCTTCAGCCGCGCCTTTTCAATCTCGCCCAGCTTCAAATATACCAAGTCCTGTGCGGTTAAAGGCGTGTAGATTTTCTCACCGGTTACAGGGTCAGTCTTTTTCGTCTCAAGTCCAAACTCTATTATTTTGCTTAAACCTTCCATCGTCCCTAAAAGGGTTGAAACGAATTGGGATTTCGATTTGGCTTTTTGGTCAGCTATGTAGCTGTTTTCGTAAGAGGCCATCTGGCTATTGGCCCAGATGCTCAAACCGGCCCGAAGCTTTCGAGCTACGCCTGGGCTATTGTCATCGAAAGTAGCAGCGAAACCGTGGGTTACAGCGTCGATGTCATCTAGCATGGTCGAGGGATTTGTGCCGTTAAGCGTGGCAGTTGTGATAATTTCGTTGATGCGTTTACGCGCTTCAAATTCAATCTCTGTCTGCGTGATGTCCAGAGCAGCCTTACGGGCCGCGCGGTCAAACACCGTGCCAAAACCGCCAGGTAGCTCAAGCTCTTCGCCGCTTTGAAAGGCATCTTGGAGTTGCTCCGCCGTCGGGGCGTTTCGCGCGCCATATTGCTGTCCCTCAATTTCAGCTTTCATATTGGCTTTTTCAGCGAAGAATTGCGTCATGCGGTCCATGGAATTGGAAAGCTGGTCCATGCCACGCTGGATAGCTTGAGCCGGCGCTGCCGTCTCTTGCGGCGTGTATAAATTAATGTTGGCGCGTTGCGCTCTTACACTACGCTCGGCCATTAAGTGCCTCCATCAGTGGTCGGCGCGCCACCAGTATTCATTGCTTTCCCAGTGCCGGTAAACATATTGCCAACCGCCGCCAGAGTACCATATTGAACCGCGTATTTTCCAGCAGTACGGAACTGACTTGCGTTTCGTTTGCTGGCTTCAAGCGCAAGCATGGCGTTAGTTCGAGCCAAGCCGCTATCACCGATGCCGACATTTAAGCTGTATGTGTTAATCAAATCTGCACTTTCCCCCGACGCATATGGGTTAAGGCTACCAGCGGCAGTTCTAGCTGTTGATGCTGCCATAGCTTTTTCCATATTTCGCAATATTTCAGTGCCTTGCATCTTGTAGTTCACAGCGTCAATTCGACCTTTTATTTCTTCGTTGCGAGCCTTCATTTCGTACTGCACTTGATCCGCCTGTGCGGATCGAATTTGAGCAATTCCGCTGACTATTGTGCCAATTATCTGTAGTGATGAACCCATTTTACGCCCCCACGCTGACTTTGAAATCGAGCGACAGCACTGTCATAAACAGCGGTTGGCTCTGACTAATTGTGATTTGTGCATCTCGGTCATAGCCTCGAAACCCTTGGGTTTTTCTTGGGCCGGTGAATGCAGTGACCGCGCCGGCGCCGGACAGGGAGCCTTGCGCCAGGTTAATATCTTTTCCGTTTAGCGTAATGTTTTGTGTTTTGAAGAGTAGGGGCGTTACTTCCAAAATGCGGCGTTTTTGGCTCTGTTGTGAACCACTGGCCATCCTCGGCTCAAACGGTTGCGTCTTGACCGTGACTACAAAATTTAAGCCAACCTCCGCGTAAGTGCTAGGAACCCCGCCGAGTGTGGCATTTCCAGACGACACAGTGCCGTCAGAGTCCACCAGGTCGTCCCTGATGACCTTAACCGTCTTGCCCTCTAGATGTGCCAGTCCACCGGCGGTTGTGTTACTGGGGACCGCCTGGTCCGGTGCCACGGGGTTGGCGTAATACTGGATCGAAGCGTCAGTCGTCCGGTCGTCGTCAAATGTTTCCAGGTAGTATTTGGTCGCGTTGCCAATGGTCCGCTTTACCACTGTGTAAATAGTGTCCAGATCGACCGCGACGTCCACGAAATCACCGTCTGTGGTCCAGCTTGCCGGCGCAACAATCTGTTGTGGCCGGTTAAGCATATAAGCAGAAATCGACCCCGCGAAGCCCACGGATGAAGCGCGAAACCCAGTGGTGTCGCTGCCATTGACGACCATCAACAAGTCACCCTCCGTCGTATCAGTCGCCGGTCTGAGGGCCATACGTTGCGGGTCCACTAACATATGTGAACTGAGCAGCGAGATATTATTAGCCACATAGGACAGCTCTACATCCGAGAACAGCATTTCTCGAACCGCCTTGCCTTGGCGCTGAATAAATAACGTCCCGCCTTCTGCGGCCTGTGGCCGAATGCCGAGCTTGGAGCCTCGGCGCGTGGCAGATTTAATCGTAATGTTGCCTGGAGTTATCGGGTCCAAATTAGCCTGGGGGACAAAAAACTCTGCGCCCGTGGTGAAGATTTGCAGGTCTCGACCAGACCTCATGGCGGTAATGGCGTTGACACTATCTGTGGTCAGGGTTGCGGCGATGGCGTCATCATCAAGCCCCTCGGCTCCCTTGAAGTTAAAGAACTGGGCGACCTTCGAACCGAAAAGCGTGGCCGGCTCTGAGGCACTGCCGCCAAACCACAGACGACCTTCGTGAAATGTAGTAGTTCTGGGCCATCCGCGAGTGTCTGACCAAGAGGTTTCATGGCCGGTTTCGAGGGTCCATGCGCCTGACGCTATCGCTGACGTCGAGAAAAACGGAACCTCTGTGACCGCAGTAACCACGGTGCCGCTGGTGCGTTTGATAATCCGCGCGCGACCGAAGTCGGTGTTATCGGTTACGTATTGATCGATATGAGCGTCTGTGAATATCGAGCCGCTGGCGGTCAAAGTGATTGTGCCACTGACCGCGCTTGGCGTGAGTGTAGCCGATGGGTTACTCCGAACGGCTGTGAACAAGGACTTGGGGGGCGTCAGGGATAGAGCCGCCACCGTCCAGGTCGAATTGTTTGCACCGCGCACCACACTGAACGGGGCGAAGTTTTCGTTCACGACAATCAGTGTATCCGCACTTTGCGTGAAGTATGTCTTGTCCATGTCAATGGCGCTGGTGTCGTAGAGCGTACCGACAGGGAAATCTATGTAACTGTTGTTCGTGAAATCTGTTTTAGCCAGGCGAGTTCCATCGCTAGTCGTTACCGCCAAGCTGCCCGTGCCTGGTGTGTCGCGCTGAACGGTAACTACATTAGCGCCAGGCACCGCCGCAGTGAAGCCTGGGATGCCGTTGATTGCAACTGCAAGCCGTTGGGCCGTCACATCGTTGGATGAGTTGGGGCGGAAATCTCGCGTCACGCCAGTGGTATCGGTCGGGCCTCCACCGCCAGTGGCCAGCGCCGTCAGCGTGTGGGCCGTTCCGTCAGCAAGCTTGAATACCAGTGCCGCGCCGGTGGCTATGTTGGAGAAGTCAGTGACGGTGATTGTAAACGATTGGTTCAAACTAGTGAGCAAAGTTTGATTGGCATAAAAACGAAGGCGTATCGTCGATGCCGCGTTGAAAACTGAAGCAACGATCATAAAGTTTTGGACCGTGCTAAACTCAAACGGTATAAGCAGCACACCGTTATTTGGGTTGTCGGCAGTCAGGTCGGTGACAAAGCGCAGACCAGGGCGACGGCTGAAACCACCTTGCGGCTCGAACAAAACATTCTCGGCCAGGGCGACGGAGCTGTAGTATTGCTGTAAATCTATTCGACCGCGCAAAAGCGGATCTAGTTCACCTACAGTGAAGGCCGATTGGTATTGCTTCATACGCCCCACTAGCGGACATCCATTAATATATAGTCGCTAATAACACTGGGGGTTTGGCCGGCGGCGTCAATGTTGACCGCTTGCCTGAAATACCCGCCTCTCTGGCCCTCTCCAGGGCTGCCAAGGGCAATCGAGCGCCAATACTCACTCTTAGTCGTCTGGTCAGTGATGACCTCGGCCATATGCCAGGCAAGTTGGTAGGCTATGAGCTGAACAAAATAAGAGGGCATCGCGCCTTCGTTTACAATTTTCTGGTAATCAATATGAATTTCTTCGGCGTTCGTCATCAGAACAGGCAAGCCGGCGGCCCCCTGGTTGATTTCCCACTGTTTATACGGAGAGACGCCAGAAGCTTTTGAGACTCGAACCGCTCGGGGAACACCGAGGAGCGTGTCGGATGGAAGAATATATTGGTAGGTCCACTCGTTTGCGGGGGTCGCTGTGTCGCGCGCAAGCTGGGTCTTTGCAATCGTAAAGGACCAGGGGTACATGCCGAGGGTTGATGCTACTATTTCAGTATACATACTCGCGCATGCATCAGCGGCCACAGAGCCATCTGCAAAACTTGTAATGGCTTCAGCCCCAAGGAACATTAGCGCTTTGTTACAGATTGAAACCTGAGTATCGCCCGCTGCCATGACAGTCTCCTAAACAAGTTGGTGGGGGACGTTGCCGCCCCCCGCCTAATTTTAGTCACTGTCTGTCATTGTGACAGCAGTACCGTCGGTGATATCAACTATGCCAGAAGCGTTGCTGGCAACCATCGCGATGGACATCGTTGGGGTGTCGTTGTCATAGACAAACACGACGTCGCCGACGGCCAAGAGCTGAGATGCATCGTTGAAATATCCCGCCGAATTTACAGCCGCAATCGCGTCCGCCGAAGTGTAGGACCACATTGCGCTGTTAGAACCTTTTTTGGACTGTCCACCGATTGGGTTAAGTCCAGTTAGAGCGTAAGCCATTTTTCAAACCTTTCTTTAATTATTCGGCGCAAACGACATCGACTATGCCGGTCACGTCTATAGCTGCGGCACCCATTGAAAGCATCGACGTCACTAAGAAAGATGTTTTCTCAGGGATGTAGTTGATTTCAGTTTTAGGAGCGATACCCACGGCGCAGCCGAGCGCTGAACGATGGAAGGCGAAGCAAGTACGGTCGGAGCTTGCTAGCGGCAAACCACCTTCGTCGCGGTCACCAACAATGTGGAACGTAAAGCCCATCATCTGGTTGATTGAGCCTTGGACCAATGCTTGCAATGTCTGGAAGTCAGAGCTTATTGCGCGCTCGTCTGAGAGCAATCCGGCCAGGTTGTTGGCGTGGATTACAAAATGACGATCTGTCATTGGCACGTTAGCAGCATCGAGGCCTTTTTTAGCGGCGATGATTTTACCTACGTTGAGGTTCGAGTTAGCTGCCGAACCGGACGTGACCACGTTTTTGGGAACAGTTGTGCCGGCAGATGCCGCTTGCAGAGCATCGATAAGGATCTGGTCCTCACGACGACCGATAGCATTACCAACCACTTGAGCCAGCTCACGACGTTCGTCGAAGTTGACCTTCTGCTGATTGAAAATATCTGAGTACTCGGAAGCCACATAGTCGGCCAATGAGACTGAGACTGAGGAAAACGAAGCGTTTATAGGAACCACATCAGATTGCGGTACGCGAATAGACGCTTGGCCTTTTCCTACTTTGGGAAACTTCACGGCGTCGCCAATGACGCCAGTACGCATTCTTGCAGCACCTCGAAGGACGGCGCTGGCTTGATAAGCCTGATGCACCTCTGCTTCGAATAATTGCACGAATGCTGGGGATAAGTTCGTTGACATAATATACTCCAGCTTGAACCAAAAAGATAAATCGCCTTTTAGGTTGTCGGAGTTACTCCGGCCTCTGGCTTCGCGGATGCGTCCGCGCGCGGTGTATTTCTACACGCCAGACCGGCCCAGTTGGGTTGTCAGTCAACTCCCCTATATAGCACAAGCTGGGGCTTGTAAACTTATTAGATGTTACGTTTGGTATTTGTACAAAAAATGGGGCCACCGAAGCAGCCCCAAGTTGGGGAGAAAACATTTATTTGTAGCGTTGTTCAAACATTCGCTCTACTTCGCGCGTGAACTTAGAGTCTGATCCGTATCTTGCATCTTGCATCTTGCTCTGAATGTCCGATTTAAAATCATCCTCACTCATGCCGGCATCGCCCACCGAAGCAATCGGTATTTGAGACAGGTCTCCGGTCATCTGGCGGACCTTCTGCATCAGTCGTTGGCCGACAGCGCTGCCGCCCCACATATCCAATTCGGCGCGCTCGGCTTCCGAAACCACACCCTTGCGCTCCAAACCATCCGCCCAGTTGACGTTTGATTTGATAATCTCATCAGCGTTATTGCCCAGCGCTTTATGCTCGGCTTGGTAGTCCATCTTAGCCTGCGCCTGGTTCTCGCCAGCCATTGACGATATTTTACCGGCTAGGTCGTCAAATGCGGCCTGGTTAATACCATATTGCTTGGCCCACTCTGTATAGGCTCCGATGATTGGATCATCTTTCTCGTAGCCGGCCTCGTCCAGCACGTTGGTGTCGTACTCGTCGGGGGCTTTGTGCTTGCCCTGGGAGAATTGTTTTTGCAATTCCTCATAAGACTTCACGATGTTTTCTAGGTCTGGGCCTTCTTTTTCGTCCCAAAACTTTTCAGGAAACCAATCTGGTTTGTCAAAAACCTCCGGTTCACCGTCGGTCTCGGCGGCATCTGCATCAGCACGATGCTCAATGTTTTGACCTTCTTCATTTTCTTGCTCTTCAGCAAGAGCGCTTGCGGCCATCAATCCATCTGGGGCCGATTGCTCGGTTATCCCAGCATCTGGGGTTTCACTCTGGCTCATTTGCTCTCCTAATTCGTTGTTCAATTTCACGCACTAAACTGTTCTGACCCTCACGCGCGTATCCAAATGATGGGTCAGCGCCTGGCACCCAAGCCGGTTGCTCAAGAGTTACATGACGCAGATGCGCCAAAACCTTTTGGCCGTCCTCAGTCCCAAAGCAGCGGTGAAACGAAGTGTTCAAAGACCGCGTTATGTCTGCGTCGCGCAAACGAAGTGGCGTCACTGTTGCGTCTACGCCATCCCAGCCTGGGCTGTTGATTGAGCGGATTTTCTCGGCTTGGTTCATTGCGGCGGTACTCCCATTCCGTCAGGCGGTGTCATGCCTTGCGACTCCATAGCTTGCTGGGCCATCTGCATTTGTTGCTGGGCCATCTGCTCTCGCTCTTGCGGAGACGTGCGGAGCTTCGCCGGTATGCCGAGCTGATCGGCAATGTAATCGCCCACCGCGTCCATCTTGATTAGTGTTTGGCCCTGTGGACCCAAGCTCTGGGTAATCTGCATAAACTGCATGACTTCGTTCAGCTTATCCATGTTTGAGGCCATCGCCAGCGGGGAAATAGGCGTGACGCTGACTTGCAGACCGTTAACTTTTAGCGGCAGTTCGATCATTCCCATCTCGTCCATCAGCTCCATAGAGCGCCGGACAATCGGCATCATCGTTTCAGTGATAAGACGACCGAATGCAGCCCCCAAATTCTGGGACAGCTCCTTCATCCGCTCAACAATCTCAGTGGCAGAGCGCGCCGACATATTATCAGGCGGTAAACTTTCGTCGAGCAAGGTCTTTTTGATGTTCAGGCGCAGATCGTTGCTGACAATTTGTGACAGGTTGGCGTCCCCGCTCCGAGGGAGGGGCTGCAAGGATGGCCCACGGGGACCGCCATTTGAGCTGACGCCAATGATGGCACCAGGCACAATGCTGATTGCCTGCGGGTTCAGCACTCCATCATCAACAGCGGTGAACACGCCGCCAATACTGATTGAAGCGTTCTTCAACGTAAGCTCGACGACCTTGTTGAGCGTTTTAATATCGGGCAGGGCGTATAGCACCGGACCCCGACCGTAGCGCTCATTTGAGGCTTTCATGTAGCGGCTAATCACCCACGGGAAACTCTTCATAGTCCGGTGAACAATCTTATAATCTTTCTGCATTGGCATCAGACAGTAATGAACGTCACCATCGTGATAATAAGTGGCCTCCAGCATCTCAATTTTTTGCGTCGGGTCTTCTTCATACTCTTTGCGAAGATCATCAGGGATATCTGCGTCCGGCCACTCGCGCTCAACCACCGCAAACGGGCGCGAAAGCTTGCGATAGACTGCATCGACAGACCCGTTCGGGCCTTCTTCAAAGCATATGTGATATGTAGGAACAGCAGTATAGCGGATAGGCGTGGCCTCATCGCCTGGCTGGATCAACATCACCGCTGTGCCGACAGCTAGATCAAGCAGAAACTCGCCCATGGCCAAATCGAAACCGGACTGCCCCATCACCCCAAACATTTTGTCTGTGTAAAGATCGAGGACTTGCTGGACTTCAATCTTCCGCTCTTCTGGAATTTCGTTTCCTGGCTGCAACCGGCACCAGGCACGTTGCGGCGGAAACAAAGAAGATTGTATGCGGTTGGCAAAACGGGCGGTAGAATGGATGGCGGTGCTGTCAAACACACGCTTCATTTTGTTTTGACCTGGCGTACCGCTTTCAGCGTAACCGTCATAAAGGTTTCGCATAGGCAGCGCGTACTCATACGCTTCCTCATAGATGCTGCGCCACTGCTCTTTGTGCGTGTCTGCAATCTTATAGCGGTTTTTGATGTCCGAGACAGATCTTTCCATTATGATTTCTTATGCCTTTGTGCAAAGTTACGCGCTGCCTCGACTGACCCGAACCCCCAGGCCTTTAGGGCCAAAGCCTTTCGCGTCGGCTCTCCCTTATCGTTCTTCATTGGACCGTTCATTCCGGCGAACCGAGCCGCAAAGCTAACGCGCCGAGGGTTGACCCCTGTCTTAACTGGAGCCTTGAGGTTGCCGCCGTCCTTATTCTCAAAGTGGCGACGGCCAGCCTCGTTCAGCCCACCGCTAGGATTTTGATGTGCTTTTTTTACCATCAGTCGCCGCCACCTTCGCGAATTTCTTCGCTGTCGCCTTCCGAAGACTGCTTGTTTTGCTGCTCATCGCGCGCTTCATTGGCCGCTTGCCGGTTTTGGCTCCGTACATCATCACCTATATCCCTGTGTTTTGGATTTCTTCTAAATGTTTTCATGTCAGCCGCGCGGGTTTCGACCCGCTCCCAAGCTTGTTTTTAAAACTGTCCGCTCGGAGGTTTCAGATGAGCCGTAGACGCCAGGAGCCATGAGGACTCTACTACCACCAGTACGCCGCGCACTCGCACGAGCCTGGATTTTACGCTTCGCATCTCTCTCTTCAGCGGCGGCGCGGCCTTCTTGCTGCACAACGCGTTGCTCTTGAGCCGGATCTGGGGCCGGCGCTTTTGGCTTCGAAAATAGTCCACCCATCAGAAAATCCTTGAATACATTTGATAGTCCGCGCCGTCTGGCCCGTACTTTCGCAGCAAGCCCTCGCGCTCAAAGTAACATCGCTTGGCCCAGCGGTCAGCGTGAACATTTTGGGTGTGAACCGTGAATTGTAGCCTCTTTATTCCCCGTTTGGCGGCGACATGCTCGAAAAAAGCCAGCGAAGCACGGTGAAAAGCTATCGTCTTTCGGTCAATATGCTTCGACGGGATGAGCCAAGCCTCTGCGCAGCCAGGCCAAAACTCGTAAACACCAAACATCGCGTAAATAATCCCATCACCGATGCCGGTATAGGCCAAGCCTTGAGCGGCAAAGTTGGTGAGATACTCTTGATAGTTTGGGAAGTTCTTTAAGTTCCACTCGTCGAAGTCGTTTATCTCGCAAAGCTGCAAGTGCATGGGCGAGAAGGGCGCTACCTTGTGGTTAACCCCGTCCAGGCGCATCACCTGGTTCAATTCATCAACCGAAAACATCGAAGTCCAACACCCTGGCTTGAATAGGCCGGCCACCGACCGGAGTAGGGCGCTTGGTCATAATCCGATGCTCGGAACCCAGTAAGCAGTACCCCGCCGCGTCGCCAACGTGTGAATGTTCGTTCTTGTTGGGCGTATCTCGGAACCTTTCTTGGCCGGCACCGATTGCCACGCGCCTAAAGTGATACCCACCCGCCAAGCTTTTCCGCAGCCGCATGCATTTGCGATCAATTAAAAACCCTGGCTTGCCTTCGATGAGCCGGCCCATGGGAATGGCCAGAGCTTCTCGGCGTGTCCTAAATTCGTTGGTTGCGGTGGGCCGTGCCAGTAGGCCATGCGTTTTGAGATGCTCAAACGCGGTGGTCTCGAAGATCATATCGCGCTGTGAGCCGGCGGGGTCACCCCAGATCAGAGTTTCATATGCTGGAAATCGGCTTTCGAGGTCGCTTTTTAGCATAGAACAGAAGCGCTCTAGGCCCATTTCAAACGTGACCAGTTCATGCAAGACATGCCATGTGTTGTTGGGCATCCTCTGGGCGAATATAGCCGCTGGCGTCAGTCCGAAATCGAGGCCGACATGGATTGGCACTGACGGATCTGCTTCTAAATCGGTACACATCATTTCGTCGTTGTACTCTGGCCATACCGCGCGGCCTTCTTGGACGAACGTATACTTGCCTTGGGCATAACATCTTACCCAATCGACATTCTTGCCGCCTAGAAGCTGTTCATAATATCCATCTGGCAGGTTGCCTAGGTTCTCGGCCTTGGGGTTTGTCTTCCACCAGCGTCCGCCCTGGTGAATAAACCCCTGGGCCTCGGGCATTTCCGCCGGCACGTCCTTCAGATCGACCTCTAAGACGCCGCCAGGCTGGCGAAAGAAGTCCCAGCGAAACTTACCACCAGGGCGTTCCTTCTCAGCCAACCTATAATACCAGTGGTCGTCGTCCATTGGGTTGGTATCCATGATAACGCCGCGCCAGGTAGGTCCGCCATCCGCCTTGGTGGGGAAACGACCCACGCGGTGCGTCAGGCCATCGATGACTGCCTTGGGCAACTCACGGCACTCATTAACCCAAGCGCCGGTTAGCTCCAGCGACAGCAATTTGCGCACATCCTTCGGATCATCCAGGGCCATGAAGATAATCTCGCAGTCAATACCGGCAGCACCGTCTCGGCTGGGCAGCTTGATGTGATGCGTGATGGGCGGTGAGTACTTTACATTGCCCCAGGTATGCTCGGGCAGCAATTCCAGCCAGGTCTTTAGCGTCGTGGTGCGCAGCATGGGGTGCGTATTTCTCACAATAGCCCAGCGCGTGTACTTTATACCATCCCTGGGAGACGGCTTTTGCATAACAGCACGACGAAATATCTCCGCACAACAGGCATAAGACTTGCCAGAACCAACAGGCCCCAGCAATCCACGCACAAAAGCATCCGAGTTAAAAAACTTGGCCACAGTCGGTGACGACGAAAAATCTAACTTTAAACCCGCAGGTATCGGCTTTTCACTCATGGTCATCCTCCAAAAAAATACTGTTGCCCAAGTCAATAGGTATCTCGACAGTCACAATGCGGTATTCACAGTAGACGCATTTGCGTTTGCGCTTGATTGTGGCGTAGCCGTAGCCATTATGCGGTCGGCTATCCCAGGTCATCAGTTTGTGATTGCAAGTCGGGCAGTTCGAAAGGTTATCCATCACCAGCCGCCTTCGGCATGACCATCTCGATCGATACGATAGAAGGCTTGTCAACCTCCTTCTCGGCTTCCAACAGACCACCGGCCTTCGCCAGCATCTGCAACACACGCACCTTGTCGATTAATTCAACCTCCACCGTGTCACCATCGCGCCCAGGCGTGACCTTTATCTTCTTGATGGCCCTCAAAGCTGCATCACTGATATCCCCGACAGGTTTCAGGCGCACACTCTGCCGGCCAGCGTCATCCTCAAAGATATCCACGATGTCCGTAATCTTGCTGGACCCCAAGTTGAGCAGCTCCGCCGCCAAGTCATCGCGGTTGTCATAAATAAGCCGCGAACCACGCACACGTTTCTGCACATCGCCCATGGCAAAGCGCCCCACCTTGGGGACGCTCTGTTGACCAGCCTTCTTAGGACCAGCCGGTTTGTCGCTAGAACGGGATTTCGTCATCACCTAAACCTCCCGCAGCCGCCGGCACAGCATCAAGAGGCTTGGCACCCTGGTCACCCCAAGGAGCCTGACCACCACCAGCATTGTCCGCCATGTAATTAGCCGCCGCACCAGATCCAGACGGCTTGTCATCCGCCTCAAACAGCTTCAGCCAAATATCACCCTCCGCATTCGGAATAGGTAAGCTCTCCAGCTTAATGCTGATCTTGCCATCAGTCTCAAAGGCAGCACCGTGCTTTAGCCAAATGGCCTTCTCTTGGTTTGGAACAGACTTCGCCTGCACCACATTGTATCGCTTCTTCATCCCAAAATTCCTTTCAATGTTTTTCTGGAAAATATTTTTATGTGACCCCCCACTACACGTGGCAGGGGGCGGGGGGGCAAAGGTCGCCTTCGCGTACATATATTTTACGCGCCTTCGCCCTATCAATAATCGCAGGGTGTACAAACACCAAGCGACCGTCTGATCTTTGTACAATCATGGCATCCTCATCTTCGACCCCAGGTGTTTGACTATGCTTGCAGCGTCCTTGGGCTTGCTGTCATTGGTCTTACGCTTGATGAAGTACTGCAATGATTGTGGAGCCTGCTTGTTGTTCTTCGCAAGCCAGCGCACCACGCCTCTCGCATCTGTGGTGAATGTATCGACGGTGTATCCCATGCGGATCAGGTCGGCTGCCAGTGACATCTGCCGCTCATCGTACACCCACCCTCGGCCGTATGTCTCCTGGACCAGACGTGTGTAGTTTGCACAGATTCTTCTACAGATACCTTCATCTATAGTCTTCTTATAATCTTGTTCTTTGTAGTAGTTATGTACAAGCTCCACCTTGTTAGTCTGTACAAGCTGCACCTTGTATTCGTCATCACCACTGCTAGCAGGTTTACAAGCTGGGGCTTGTGTAGCTTTAGACTTATCCACAGGCTGCTTGCGTGCTTTAGTCAGGTGTCCTTTCGGTCCTCTGTCTGCCAAGTCGATGGTCTTTGTGGCTATCTTTGCCAGCTCTTCTACTGTCTTCTCTACCTCTGGAGCGTTGGCCAGTACCTGTTCCCATGTCATCCTTGGATCGTATATGACACGCCAGATTGCACCCTTCTTTCCGTAGGGTCTGGCGGGTGCTTCCTTGCGGAGCTTCTCTAAATAGCCCCAGGCAATGAGCTTGTTGAAGTGCTGGCTTACTGCTTGCTGTGATATCTGGAGAGTACGTGCAATGGTGGCTTGGTTAACCCAGAAGCAGGCGGTGTATGCTGATGCGTGTGAGCATCCATAAGAGAGTATGAAGAACGACATTGGATACTGTACGAAGCGCAGGTCTCTAGTGGCTCTACCTGGCATGATCGAGACTGCACCTGGGCTTTGGCCTTCGCCGTGGCCGTCGGGTGCATCCCTGATCGGATCTGGTGTGAGCTTAGACTTTTCCATTAGAAGTCTATCTCGTCCTCTTCGCGGTCGTCATCTACTGTGCCTGATCCGTTACACTCTTCGCACTGTGCCTTTCGCTCTTGAAAGTCGTAAAACTCATAGACGGCTTCACCTTCACCGTCGCAATTCGGGCATTGCTTTGTGTTCATAACGTCACCCACTGACCGCCGATGGCCTTCTTGGCTGCTGTGATTGGCATCAGGATGCCTTTGGCTTGCTCGGACGTGTTGCCCATCTCGACGATCTTGCCGCCCCAGGACTGCGCGTAGGTCTCGACCACTGACTGAAGGATCTTAGTGCGGATGATCCAACACTCATCACCAACGCCGTGAAACCACAAATGTGGGTTTGGACCTTCGGGATGGATGCCGGATGGCTTGCCGCCGTCGAACACTTGGAGCGCCAGGTTGTGTGTGCTGGCCGCTGATACATCGTACTTACATTCGCCGGTGAGGGGCAGGGCGCCGTACAAAGGAACCTCGATGTTGATACGCAGATCATAGTGTGTTTCCTTCGGCTTCCAACATTCGTGACCTTGCTCTTTGAGCCAGTTGCGCACACGAGCTTCGAACATCTCGCCCTGGGCCAGCTTGCTACGCCAATCGGGGTTCCGATCTACAACGTGACGTGTGGTCTGGTGTTTGTACGCTTTGGCCATAAAGAAATCAGGCCTTCGAGAGTTGCTGTGACAGGTGGACGTATGCCGCATCGATGGCGGGGTCGTTTGCGCGCATCTCTTTAAGTCGCTTTAAGCCCTTCATAATCGTAGAGTGGTCGCGCTTGCCCAGTATACGACCGATCTTGGCGTAGCTGGCATAGGTCAGTTCGCGGCACAGCCCGTATAGGACCAGACGCCAAACAACTAAGTCTTGCTCACGGCACGGTGAAATCAGATCGACGCTGCTTATTTTGGATTTGCGTGCGACGGCAACGAGTATTTCATTGATCGATACAGCGCAGGTGATATCTCGCAGATCTGTGTCCCTGGGTGGAGTGCCTGCACCAGCTTCTTCTTTAGATTGTACACTGGCGTCTTGAAACCCTTCACATCCTCGACCACCCAGTATCCGAGCCGGCCTTCCGCATCTTCTATCTTCCATTCTATATAGCGAAAATCCGCGATGTACTTGCATATTAATTTCCCATTAACTTCGCAGCGATAGACCGGCTGCAATTCTAAGTTTGATATATCCTCGGCTTCCAATCTCGGCTTCAGCGAATGCCAGAAGTGCTTTGCCTCGGCTTGGCTGTCGAATATGACGCCATCCAGTTCGACTTTTTTGGCTTTGTACTTTTGAAACCTCACGCGACGTGACCCGCTGCTCTGGTCATAACTTTAAGTTGATGCTCCAGATTAAGATTCAGCTCTCGGCACAACAGCTCTTCCAGCCACAGGTTGGTGGACATTTGCTGTCGCTTCGCTTCCGCCTCCACCGCATCTTTTACTGCGGGGTGGGTCCGCATGAATAGGACTGCTTTATTACTGCTCATTTTACCATTCCACTAATGTTACGTCTGGTACTTGACCAACAGCTAGCACAGTGCTATCTCGGTTGAATAGGTGAACAGCAACTGAATGGAGTATGGAAAATGCTAGCGATTAAACGAGAAGACCATGGCGCGGAACACACCGGCCATTATGCGGCCTACATGCGGGTCTCGACCGACACACAGGACGTGGCCAGCCAAGAGCATGGCATTAAATCTTTCTTAAACGGCGGCGACCACAAGCTGAGATGGTTTAAAGAGGAGGGTGTCAGCTCAGGTGCCGATTGGCATCAGCGTGATGAATTGCATGCCTGCTTAGACTATTGCCGCAAAACCTCTGCGACCATGGTCATTTATTCTGTCAGCCGTATGTCGCGACGCACCTGGGAGACGCTGCGCTTCTTGGAGCAAGAGGTAAAGACCGGCCAAATTAAGCTGGTGGTCGTCGATAATCCTAACTTGGATCATAACACAATCGGGCTGCTGAGTGCCGTGGCTGAGATGGAGCGCACACAAATCAGAGCGCGTACCAAGTTGGCACTGAAACTCATCAAGTCTGAGATAAGAGAGAAGGGGAGCTACGTGGCCAAGTCCGGTCGCACCATCACCAAGCTCGGAGTGCATGAGAAGCTGGCCGACGCCGGCAAAGCCGGAAACGAGGCCAATCGTGTCGCTAGTGTGGAACGTGCCACAGACATCTTCCCAATCATTGACGGGCTGCGCGGTCGTGGCCTCAGTTACCGCGCCATCGCCGTTCAACTAGACAAAATGCAAGTGCCGACGCCACGCCGACAGCAGAACCCCGACCTGGCCAAAAAGACTTCCTGGAGTACCAGCAGCGTTCGCAATTACTACTTAACTGGAAAGCAAAATCTATCATGAAACATAATGTTATTAAACTAGAAGCCTCGGATTTGTGTCTCAGGTTTTCAAGAGAAGCGCAGAAAACCACGGCTTGGTTTGTGAGCCGGCGCGATTGTTCACTGCCTCTCCAAGAAAGTCGCGCCGCTGAATGGCCTAATCCAAAATGTGGACCACCAGTGAGCAGTTTAGGTGTAAGCCAATGAATTTAAATGATATTACCGCCGCCCAGATGCGCGCCAAGTTACACAGAAAATACTGCAACGAAATGTTAGCCCACGAACTTAAAGTCTGGCAAATGTTAACAGCGCGAAAAGCCACGCCGCTGCAACGTTATTGTAATTCGACCATGAATAGGGCCATGACCGCACGTCTTTTAGCCATGGCCTCGTACAGACATGAACAATGCCCCACATATCTTGGCACCACAAAACAACAATGTGCCGACGAACTGAGAGTAAGTTTAAACTCAGCCACAGTCATTGTTAACCACCTCCTCTCCGAAGGCTGGGCTGTCGCGCACGAATCAAGTGCCAAGCATATCCGAGCTTCTCATATTCTACTCGACGCTACCGACGATTATGGTGCGGCACGCTATGAGGTGACCACAAGTGACTTGTGGTTAAACCACCAAAAACTGCTCGATTTTGACGAAATCGCGACAACCCACTTGGGCTTTACAGATGATTCTAAAAGTGAATAATGGATGTATAGGAGCTGAACAATGAGTACAAGAAACGGTAAGAAGCGGGTTAAGATGAACCAGACTGTGTATAATATGCGCACTGGTCAAATGACATTTAAACGCCGCCTCGACATCCCGATGTGGCACATCGATCATTTGAACAAAACGATAGAAGCGTTCGATGAAATCACAGATGAGCTAAAACGTATTCGTAATTCTAACACTCTGAGAGACTCAGACAAAACGATGTATGCTCAACTAAGTTTGACTATGATGAACAAAAGATTTTATCATATGTTGCCAAAAGACCCTCGATCCAGAGGGTCTGAAAACCTAGAGTATGTATCCGGTTTTGGCCTGGTAGACAAAAGCGGCCACGCAGATTTGCTGGCCCGTGACGACCTAAATAAAGACGATGTAAAGTATCAACATGATCGTGAATTTAGGGGCTAAATTAAGACCAGACGGTTAGTCTAGTATCTTTGCACTAACGTCTGGTAATCGTATAAATCCACAAAGGAGGGGTTTTCGTGCTACATCAAAAGGTTATAACTAAGCCTGGAATACTAAGAGTGATAATTAGTATTATCTTAGAAACTTCAGACCACTCTGAAATACAGAACAGACAGCACTGTAAAACAGTACAGGCTGTAGAGGCTATACTGTCTGTCCTGTCATTACTGTTTTTCATTTTCGCCGTTTACTATCTGATGATCATAGCCTGCGCACTTTCTGATCAATGCTATGGCGATTGGGTGGGCCGCTAGACATGCCCAAACTAACAAAAACAGGCTACGAAATAGGTAGCAGTGAAGCCGGTGCGATAGTTTTACACAAGACTACGTTCCAAAATCGGATCGAAGTTCTACGCAAACACAAGCTGGCTAGGGCCGGCGTCGAAGAGCTTGACGAAGTACGCAATCAGAACGCTCTGCGCCGTGGCACACATTTAGAAGCCGGCGTAGCATCCTGGGCGCAAGAGCGTTTGGAAGAGATGACCGGCGGCACTGTCTCAATGTTCGAGCCAGACGTAGCCTATCGCAAAGAAGACATGGGCATCGCATCCTCGGTTGATAGAATAATTAGATTGTCTGACGCTCTGCATTTAGAAAAGGCAGACGGCTCTGTGGCCATCCACGAGGGCGAAGGCATCATGGAGGTGAAGACCGACTTCTACCATCATAACAGACCGAAGCCCGAGTGGGTCATGCAAGTGATGCACCAAATGCTCTGCACGGATCTTCGCTGGGGCATCATTGCCTGCATGGATCAAGGCGGCAAACTCCATTTCTATCCGGTCGAGTTTGATCCGAACATGGCCAACGCAATGATCATCGCGTTCGCTGAGTTCTGGGAGTTGGTTAAGAGTGATGGTGAATATCCGCCTATCGCGGAAGACGCAAAGCCTGAGTTTATAGATATCAGTGACTTGCTGCCTGAAACTAATTCTGATGTGGCCCAGCTTTGTGGTGATTACCTAAAGGCCAGCGCCGAAGAACGCATGTGGAAAAAAACAAAGCAGGGCATTCGCGACGGCATTGAGCAATGCATGGACGCCTTGGGAGTTGAACATGCGAAGCTGCCTGGCTTTGAAATCACCAGCACAGAGGTCTTTAAAGAAAAGAAAAAGATGTTGCCCACCGGCGAGATGGCACCTTCTAGCAAATTCGCGATAAAGGAAATTAGTTATGAATAGTATAGTTACCAACCGCAAATCACTTCAGCCGCAGACAATGGACGAAGCAATGCGGTTCGCGGAAGTCATAAGCAAATCAGCCATGGTCCCTAAAGATTTTCAAGGCAAACCAGCCAATACTTTAGTCGCAATCCAATGGGGCATGGAGCTAGGTCTGGCCCCAATGCAAGCCCTGCAAAACATAGCCGTCATTAATGGAAAGCCGAGTGTATACGGCGATGCGCTTTTAGCTATGGTCCGCGCGGACACACGCTGCACTGGTGTAAAGGAATACATCGATGGTGAAGGTGACAAGATGACCGCCGTCTGTATTATTAAGCGCGCGCATGGTGGTGAGGTAGAGGAAATCAAACGAACATTCTCTGTCACTCAAGCGAAGCAAGCGCGGTTGTGGGGCAAGCAAGGCCCGTGGCAGCAATATCCCGAGCGCATGTTGCAGCATAGAGCGCGCGGCAACGCCATACGCGACGGCTTCCCTGACGTCATAAAGGGCATGGTGACTGTTGAGGAAGCACAGGACATGACGCCAGTGAACATCACACCCGCGCAGCCAGCCGTACAGCCACCAAAGCTAGAGGAATTAAGCAAAGCCCCCAGTGCGTTAGAAAGCGTACCTGATGCAGTTGAGGTGGTGCCGACGCAAGTCGAGAATGACCCTGCCTATAATTTCGCGATGGTTGTTCCTGGGAAGGAACCGAGGTTGTTTGAAGCCGCTGAAGAATTTGCGGATGCATACAGCGACCTCTTGCTGAAAGTCAGGCGCGCGGACAAGTTAGCGCCGGCAACCAGACGTACCAAAATGAAAGAGTTGGAGCAACAAAACGAAGAAGTTTTCCACAACTTACCCACAGAAATCGTGGAAGAGCTAAAGGACAAGCGCCTGCAATATAATAAAGTCTTGAGCCTCGAAGAGAAGGATGCAGCTAATGGATAAGGTCGGCCTCACACCCGTGCAGAATGAGGTGTATAATTTTCTGCGCATGTATCACCGCGAGCATGGCGTTTTCCCCACCGTCAAAGAATGTTGTGCCGGCAAGATCGACGGGGAGGCAGTCATTAAAAAGCGCTCTTCAACCAATGGTATGCACCGCATTCTTAAAGGCCTAGAAGAACGCAAGTGGATAGAAATTATGCCAATGCGTGGCCGAGCTATCAGGCTTCTTTAACCCATCAGGCCCCCTCGGCGGGGCTTGACCTGACTAGCCTGGATTGCCTGCGCCGTTGGAGCGCCTGGCGCTCCAGGCTTTCTCATCTTTTCACCGCTGCCTTTGGCCATGCGCGCTCTTTTTTTGCGGATGTTGTGCCACAACCCTTTTCGCTCACTCATCTACCATGTCCAATGCTTTTTCTAGCGTTTCGCTATTACGACGCGACCATCCATTTCCGTATATCTTATAGTCATCCAGGCTTCTATAGAACGCTTCGCGCCCATCATAATATTTATGCAGAACATCTGTCGCGTCAAAGTCGAAGACCGCTGCGACAGTCTGTGGACCGATAGCCCCATCAGCCTTTGCAGATACTGCGCGTTGAAGTATCTTGGCGGCACGACCTGGGCCGGCATTAACACAAAGATCCGCACAGCTTACGTCCACGCCCGATGGAAGATCGTCCCCTCTTATAGCATCCCAATAGTTCTTTTTGTAGAGCGGCTTCACATCATCAACTGTCAGCTTTCGCATCACATCTTTTGGTGCCGGCTGGCCGGTATACTTAGCCCAGTTGTAAGATGTGACGCCTAGCATTGTGCTTCCATCGTTGCCATGACCATCGCCTTTTGAGTTTCCCTTGTCGCGCTGATCGTCGGTGAACCCGCCTTCATGGTGGATTAACATTTCAAAAAATGGTTCCCAGTTCTTTTTCATTTTGATACCCTCTGCATTCTAGGTTTGTTTTTAGAACCCTTTGGTCTTCCAAGTTTTGCTGGGGCTTTCTTGCCCATCAGACGAAGCCACCATTTAGATGCCAATAACCATTTCATTTTATTTCCTTCCGAAAAATTTTGTTGCACCTCTGATGCCAAAGCTGGCACTCACAATAGCCCCCAAGGTATAACGGTAATAGTCAGGCATGTTGTTCAAAGCAGTGAACCCATCCGTGACGATGACACGGCCCCACTCGCCGCAGAAAGCCAAGACCAGAGGCACAGAAAATAGAATAGTAAGCCACTCGTCCTTCCAACTATCGCGCGAACCCTCGGCCATAATCTTTTCCCAATCAGCTTCTGACGTAGCCTGAGATACCATGATCGTTGCTTGTGCTTCAGCCTTGGCTACTTTCGCTTTAGTCTCGGCAGCCTTCTGCTCCATCTTTCCCTGAACCAGAGAGCCAATAATGCCCGTAATCGGACCTAGGAGTTGACCTATCATTTGCTATCCTTCTTCGATTGGTATGCATTTGCACCGAAGAACGCGCCCAATATTAAGCTCGTCGCGGGGAAGTAGATTGTGGCCATAGAGCCAAGGATATCTGAGGCGTCTGTAAGCCCTACGCCACTGGCCCCAATGACAAAAAAGGGATACCCGAGCATCCCAGCCAGTACCCACCATACCATCTTCCTCGTCTGGTCCCGCTGACTGTTTGCATCTTCCATCTGCAAGCGACGATCTTCCATCATCAGCGCTTTTTCGTCGGCGTCTAATACACCGTTTCCGTTTGTGTCGTAGTCGGTCATAGGGGTTTCTCCAGTTCGTCGATAGCAAGCCAAGTGCTGTCAATGTCGGCCTGTAAAAGTTTAAGCTTTTCGTCGATGCCGTTGGTAATTAGCTCCGCTCGTTCGACCTTTGATTTAAGTTCTATCAGTGTTCGCTGTTGTTCTAAGATGTTGGTCATCTGCGTACTGATGGTGGAGAGCTGAGTGTTTAAGCCGGACACATTGTTCTGGTTTAGCGTCTGTTCTATGGTTTGTATTCGAGAGGTTGCATCCAGGACTTCAACCACTGATGCCTCTAAGCCATTGAAGCGAGAAATTGCATCGTAAGCATAATAAACACCGCCACTAAGCCCAGATATGAAAGGCAGAGCAGCAGCAATATACCACCCTCTAAAGACAAATCCGCCAGCTTTGATTTCAATGTCATCCATCTAATCACCTGTATAAAGCGTTTGAGCATGGTCGTATAAATCCTCCGCAGATGTGTCATTGCCACTGGTGTACTGTGTCCACCCCGTCCCCTCGCCCTGAGCGCCCCATGTGATAACGTATTCATTGGTATCAAACTCAAAAGATACAGCAGTGTACTCACCAATCGATATGTTGTTTGTGCTTGTGTAAGTATCAATGCTTGATGTTAAAGCAGCATTCTGACTAGCAGCAAAGAACGCACCCGATAACTGAGCCATTCCGCTTACTGCACTCAGCGCTTGGTTGTACGTGTCAACGTCGGCTTGAGTTACTTCAATGTTCGACAGCACAGTCTGCAAAGCCAATCCCTCTGGTCTAGTGTCAGCGGTCGCAGCCATCTCAGCCACCACAGAAGTAGACATAAGCGCGGCACTTGCAGCAGACAGTTCGTCAACGCTCATACCCAACTCAAGCATCGCGCTCTCGTACTCAGCAGTAAATAATTCAGATGCTGTTTCAGCCACAGAGAAATCCATCGCGAGGACCAGAGCGACAGAAGTTTGATAGTTATGCAACATGGCGCTTGTAACTAAAGCTTCTGCCAAACTTTCGTCGGCAACAATCTGACCTTGGCTTGCAAGATCCGTCGCGGCGTAAGCCAGGACGGCAGCTAACGAAACTTGCTGTTCAATTATCGACGCTGCTTCTTGCAGTCCCTGTACTTCCAGTGTCTGTTGCGCTTTTAGCCCTGAACCGGCTAGACAAAGAAGGCCCAGCATTACTTTGGTTAACTTCAACATCAGGTAGCTCCTTTAAATCCATTCTCAGAAAGGCGTTCCAAAACGCCAAGTCGTTATCGTAACCCGTCACATATATCGTTGGGTTTTTTCGCATCGCTTCATATGCTGGTCGTCCAGTTAAAATACGTCCTGTTTTAATGTCGTAGATCGGGCAGGGCGTTGACGACATAGCCATTGCTTTAAATACAACAGGTGAAGCGCACATTACTGACAGACCAGAAATCTGTAGGCCTAGCCCATGTGGCTGTGGCTGTCCCATTAGCCGCGCATCCTTGCGCCGATTGCATTCAGGATCTTGTTCCATGTTGCCAGTTGCAAACCCAAATAAAGAAACCTGAACTCCGCTAGTCTTTGGCATGAGACAACTATCTGTTCCACCCGCGCCCATGACGGTAGGTGCGCTAGCAGTAGGCGGTGGCTGAGAACCTGGCGCGCTGCCTGCTCCATTGTATGTGTTGGATGTTGAAAAGCTTTCGTTGTTGCTCTCAACATTGCTTCCATTGTTCCCCGTGTTGCTGTTAAAGTCACCCTCAACGCTCCCGTCCTGGGCAAAACATGGAGACATCAGCAAGACTAGGGATACTGCAACGCATCTGACCCGCATTCCACCTCCAAAATGTTTCTGACGTTAGGATTGCTGCACATAATAACAAGCCCAGCATCAGCAAAACCCATTGCCGCCAATGTTTCGGCTGCTTTCCTGTCCTCACAAAACTTCTCCCCCATGCAAATAGAAGGCAATGAAACAGGAGTGGGCATTCTTATTTCTGCACAGCCTATTAAAAATACTAAGGGGAATAACCATTTCATTTTATCTTTAAGGTTTAGTCGGCCAATCGCCAGCAACAAGGTTGGGCCAGTCGGAGTGACCTGTGATGTCACGGAGAGCCTGACGATAGGTTGCCATCGCAGAAGACAAAGTAGTATCTGATAGAGCTAAGTAATCAGTTTCAGCTAGTAAGACATCTCTTGCACTTCTTGCAAGATTAGCCGCACGGGTTGCATCAGCAGTAAGCTCCGCAGAAGTTTTGTCTCTAACCGTCCAAACATAAGTCCATTGCCCACCAACGTCTGTTGCTGTTTCGCTAAGAGTAATAACTTCTGTCGAAACATTATAGGAAGGCGCATCAGCAAAAACAAAACTGTAAACTCCGTAGCTTGCTAGTGTTGCCGCTTCTACCACCTTTGGAAAGGATACTGTTTTATTGTCCTTGCGAAGTTGTCCTATGCTGTAACGTACTTGATTTCCATCTGTAATTTTAATGTATGCCATCTGTGTATGCTCCTATGCTTGGATGGTTAAATGTCTACTAACTCTGTCGATTGATTGAGGGTGCCGTTAGTATTCCCTACATTACCATAACCGGGCATCTCAGCCTCCCTAGTCGTGTCGTTGATATAGTTGTTATCTGTGTCATTAGACACAGTAATGTCACTGGTCACAGAAGTGAAAACAAAGTCTCCAAACGTCCCAGTAAATTCTCCGCTGGCAGGTACTTTAAAAGTTATCTGTGAATTTACAACACCACTAGCTGCCATTTGCACAGCAGAGCAGGCAACTATGTCACCATTTGAATCAATTTTAATATCTGTAAAGCGCCCATTAATCTCTGTGGCCACATTATTTATAGTTAACTTATTTGCCCACTGCAAAGCCCCAGAGCTATTTAATTTCATTATTAATACACGCTCAGACTCAGAGCCTTTTGTTTTGTGACCTATCAGATACCAATTATCATCAGCATCCACTGCGACAGCGTCTTTTATTTGTATCCTACCGTCATCCGTAACAATCTTTTTTTTCCAAACGGGAGCGGCATTAGAACCTGCAAATTTATGAATAACAGATGAAGAATTAGCTTGCGAATCTCTGTTGCTTTGCCAGATCATTGCAAAATCGTTGTTACTGTCTGGGCCACCTATGGGATGGTTCCCTAAAGTAAGGCTGTAGGCTCCATCCGCTGTAGATATAGTTTTTCCCCATGCAAATGCATTATTAGACGCGTTCATTTTGACAATAGATACATCAGTCCTAGTACCAGAAATTCTTCCCGTACCAATAGCGATGCAGTTGTTGCTGGAATCAAATGCCACGTCAGCACCAATACCACGGTCAGTGTTTAGCTGCGCTCCCGCAACTGCTGCACCTGCATTATTAAATCTATGTATGGTCAAATCTGGCTGTTCACCATAACCGACCGACATATACCCAACGCCGTATGGCGTACCATTCGGAGACACACCGCCGCCTTTAAACTCTCCTTTAACTGAGCTAAGACCCTTTATATACTGTAAAGCGCCACTACTATTATATTTTATAACAACGGATAGATTATTATTAGGGAAGAAGCCTTCGCCCAATGCAAACACATTATCATTGGAGTCTGTGCCTACACCAAATATTTGCCCCCGATCAGTACCACTTGCAGAAGCGTAAATATACCTTGCCCACACAAGGCTACCATCTGTAGCAATTTTAGTTATAAAAGGCGCAGCCCCCGCATTTGAGGGTTTATTATTTTTTTGGTTTCCAATGGTAATCACGTTGTTATTTGAATCTACCGCAACAGAGACGGGTTGAGTTGGCTTGGCATTCTGAGCTTGTGTTTCTCCGTAATGAAAAATCCAATAGTCTCCCAGAGAAGTACCCGCTGCACCCATAAGTATTGTTTTAAATGAGTTAGCCAATGGCTGTTCCTCCCAAAAAACCGTAGTATGTCGTGCCGCCATCTCTGGTTAAGAAAGCATAAGCTTGAACCTCATTGTTACCCGCTGCGGCAGGGGCAGAGCCACCAGCCCAATCAACGCTGCTTGGCCAAGTAATAGTAACGGCGCTGCTGTGTTGAGTAACCATAAGTGTAAAAGAATAAGCTGTCCCAGAACCAGGCGGATTACTAAAAGCAAACGTAGTGCCTTGGGCCATTGTCAAAGAGAAATTTGTTGCCGCTGCTAGGTTTAACGTAACAGTAGAACCCGCAGTAAGGGCCACATACGTTTCCTCATAGCTTATAGGTTTAAGGCTACCCGCAACAGTGAGCATAGCCGTAGCGGTTGCGGTTCCGATAGCTACTTTATTATTGCCACCGTCAACAAACACCATGTTTGCGTTTCCGTTTGACTCAACTCTAAAATCTACGTCAGCGGAATCTTCGTTAAAGACCGCGCCACCATTAACCACAGGTGCTGCCAACGTCTTATTAGTTAGGGTATCTACAGAAACCCGCGACACTAAAGTTGAGTTGTTCCCAGCGGGAAGCATAAGCGTGTTGGTTACAGAAGCTGAGTGAGGCTGACCAAATACTTTTTGTCCGTGGGTGTTACTCTCACAGTTAAATACAACAGCACCTGAGTTAGTGTTGCCTCGTACAACTACTGTACCAGTGCCTGCTGGCGCTAAGTCCAGCGTAGCATTAGAGACCGTAACAATGTCCTTACCATTCATGTCTAGGTTGCCACCTAGCTGTGGGGTCGTGTCAGAAACTATGTTTGCTAAACCACCACCAGCTTGACCTGTTGCACCAGTTAGACCAGTTGCACCAGTAGGAATACCCAGCGCGAATGTAGCTGTGCCGCCAGATACTGCGACAGAACCTGTTGCATTTCCACCAGCGCTTACAGCAGATACATTGACCGCCGCGCCGGTTACTTGCTGGGTGACTTCTGGGTTTCCACTCGTGCTGTTGAAGCCTAAGACCTTTCCTTTCCTATCGTCCTTATTTGGGAGCGTCAGGTCTACGCTGGCGGCGTCATCCACTGGCGCTCTGACTGTTCGTGAAAGAACCTCTTGCTGTTGCTGCTGAACCATCACGTTCGTGTCGAAATCGCTCTCAAGTGCCGCCGCTGTAATGTTCCCACCGGAGGTGTAAACAGATGTTCGAGACAGTGGAGCGTCACCCATTATGGTTATTGTCTGCGATGATGACGGAAAGTTATTGGTCGTAAACGAAACCGTTCCAGTGCCGTTTGATGCAAGTGAGACAGTGTAATGTGTAGTCAGCGTTTTGAGTGTAGTGTCTACAAAGACGTCCACCTCGGATTGTGAATTTACCTGAAAGGCGAAACTGAAGGGGCCAGCGCTCCCGTTGCCGGATGCCTGGGCTTTTCTTGCCGTTGCTGAAATCGAAAACGTAGCCATTTACCAATCCTTACCTGTAGTCTTTGTACACTTTATACACAGTTTTGTCACTGAGCTATGCTTTGTAAATTAAGTTGCGGGTCGTTCCTCTTCATCCAGTCTCTGGCACCCTTACGTCGTTCACCGAGGAGTGTGTTCAATTCCAGAAACCTGTCCTCATCTGTCGGTAGCGTATTATATTCCAGCGAGTTAATCTCTTGGTTCAAAGCCTTCAGAAGTGTGTCGTCTGGGTCGAACCCACGGTCGCCCAATATCCGGCCGTTCCCGTCCAAATTATTAACGGTTCTGACAAAAGCGTTGAATTGTACTCCGTTAAGCAATGTTCCGCCTATGCGCTTGCTGTGAAAGCCAAACGCACCAAACCCAGTTTCGCTTAGACGTATAAGTTCTTGGTCTAATTCTGTGTAGCCGCCTGTTTGTATCCGAATAGGATTCCATGTCTCAGACACTTTACCACTGCCGGCGGTCCTAACGTCACCCCAAAAGTTGAGCTTTGGCGGCAGTTGGTCCGAGAACATGGGGTTTCGAGACTTAGCGCCTTGAATAACACTATAAACCCCCTGCATAATTGCGGGGGCTTCAGTGTAGAACTCATTGGTAATCGGGTCTATGCCTGGGGGCAACATGGTATTACTCATCTCAGGATCATTAAGCCGCTCCATAGTTGCTGAGAAACTGTTCTGATTAATTAACGGGTATTTCCCGTCCGATAGCCACTCCGCTCCATAAGCGGGTAACCCGCCCAAAGAGCGGTTCACGTTGCCAAGCACGTTAGTGCCGACGCTGGCAACCTGACCGCCGGCGAACTTAAATATCCGCTCTAAAAGGTCCTCTTGAGTTTGGAACGAACCGCCGGCTGCGGCCATAAGTTCTGACACGCCTTGCAGAAATGGCAGACTTCCCGCGTATTCTGCCGCTGCCAGCGTGTAGGCTTTTGACATAAGCATCAACTGTTTTGGGTCATCTTCATATCGCGCATATTCGGCCATATCTGCGCCCATAGCCAACATTGCTGATAGCGGATCAAACCGGCTGTACGAGATAAACTTGTATTGGCCGTCGGGTTGTTTCAAGCCGATTGAATATTTCGGAACATTAGCGCCGCCCATTATGTTAATGTTGGTACTAAAGTTTTCTGGGCCAGACCCAGTAACAATTATGTCGTCGCCATAATCGCCGTTGGCAAAGCCGAACATAGACAACGCAATCCCGTTGCCAATCGCAAGCTTGGATAGTGCATCATCAAATTCAACGCCCGATACAGGCTTGTTTCCCCCTGGAAGAAGGTTTGCGCCAGGAATTTTTGATTGCTTAAGGCCGCGATAGATTGGCGACCAATTCAGTGTCCGGTCGTATGCCTCGGTTATAACATTGGTGGGCGTATTGTAGAATGGCACAACCACTTTCATGCCAGGGATGCCTTGGATTGCTGGCCCCATTCTGCCAAAGAAGCCCTCTGGCGCTCCTTGGAATGTCAGCTTTCTAGCTTCCTTTGTCATCATTTCAGACACCTCCACAGGTGTATCCGTCATAATGCGTAAATATGCCGACTCGGCTAATGCCTTCGCCTGTTCCCTAGAAATCCCTGTTTTACGCGCGCCAGTAAATGCTATCTGCGAAGCCCTATGCGCCTCGCGATAAAGGACACGACGCATCGAAATGACCTTGAAGTATTCATCTTCCGTAGCCAAGAAGCGACCTGGCAACCTTGTGGCTATGCCCATAGTGTCAATGAATGATCTAAAATACTCGCCCCGATTAAGTGAGCCAGCAATGTCGGCCATGTTGTCTGTACTACCCAATACACGACGGCTGCGGAGGTCAATCTTAGTGACCATGTCCCCTGACTCGCCGGTCACAAATGTTTTAGCCATAAGAACTGCCGCATCTTTTTGCGCCATCATTAAGCCGTGAGCTTCAGCGGCAGCCTCACCCATGTAGCGCTGGTCGCCTACGTCACCACGCAAGCCGCCCATCGTGCGGAAGTTACCGATAGCCCCCGCCAAACCGCGTTCCGCCAACGCAAGAAACTGAAACGATGTGTTGCCAGCCATGTTTATCATGTGGGTGACGGGCGAAGAGAGTAGGGCGTTTATGTAGTTTTCCATCGCGAAATCGTAGGTTTTTGCAGCCCAACCTTTTTCAGCGTACTTGGCCTTAGCGGCTGGCTTTTGCAGCGCCAAGAAAGTGTGAAGATGGTAGTCGATCAGGCCGTCATCCATTTCACTGATAAAGGTGTTTAGGTTGTCCGCATAGGTGCTAAGATCCATACCCTCAAGTTTGGCTACGTTAGATATAACGGATAGCCCCCGACCGTATTCTGATACGTTGCCAGACACCTGTGCGGCGAGGTTCGATTGAATGGTAGCCATAATGCGAAGTTTCTTAAAAGCTTCTTCTTTTGCAGCCTTTTGCTCGGGTAAATACGCCGACATATTAAGCGCCTTGCGCGCCCCAAACTCCATTTCTTTGCCTAATTTTATGACAGCGACCAAGCCACCCAGCACGTCTTCCGCTGGCAGTACCTCGCCAGGCTTGCGACCCAACATTTTGTATATGATGCCTTCATAACCAGTAAGGTTAGCAATGGCCATCAGAGCCTCCATAGATTGCTTTTCGCGCCGAAGGTGCTTAAACAGCTCAACATTGTTTTGCTTGATGTTTTGGAGGACGGTTTCAATATCGAAGTCGCCAGGGTCAGTGTTAAAAATCTCACCGATGCGGCCCATGTTTAGACCGCCTTGGAACCCGCCTTCCTCCAGCGCTTTATTAAGAGCCATGAGTTCGTTGTTGTCCATAGCCTTAATAACAACATCCCCTGATGGGCCTTTTGTAACTTCGTCGTCAGGTATCTGATTGCCATAGGACCGCTTCTCGGCACCTTCCACCATTTCGCCTATTTTTGTGTCAGCGGCTTTGAGGCCGGCCTTTGCTAGTTCTTTTAAAAAACTCATTATAAATCCTCCCCATTAGGCGCTAAACGCGATAGCTCTGCATTCTGAGCGCTTACGGCATCATCATAGTTTTGAAATAATGGAATATCTGTTGCGCCACCAAAATAATCAGGATCGTAAACATAGAATATTACATCTGGTTCGCCATTGTTGAACTTTTTGAAAGTGTTTTTGTCCCAACCTTTGGGCGCGTTAGCATCGCTCCATGGCAGCCGAGCGACAGGTCTAAAGCCGACAGTTTCGTACATTCCAGATAAGAAGGTATCGAAGGCGTCCAGCTTTGTGCCACCAGCCTCGATTGCCGCTTGCATCATTGACATGCCGACTTTGCCGGTTTCATTTCCAGATTGGAATACTGAGACGATATCGCCATCAGGCTTAATCGCAAAGCCACTTCCGTTTTCGGTTCTAAACAAACGCGCACCGGACAGCTCTTCTGCCGATTTAAGCTCAACCTGCGCCCCAAATTTATGGGTCGACATTGCACTGGCCATATCAGAACTATATTGAGGTGCGGATGCTGTAGCAGCAACCTCACTTATTCTGGGCAGGGACAGCCCCGCTTCACTATAAATGCGTTGAGTTGTCTCGTCAGGGGTTAGGACTAAAAGCCCATCTCCTCCAGACCCTGTTCCGCTTCCTGGCGCGTAAGGCCTGGGTGCTTCGCTATTAGCTTGTTCACCTCTTCGGTTCGATCGTACAGCCCTCTGGGAGCCGCTGATGCTTCTGAAGTCTGAGAGGATTTCTTCGCCTTCGCCTTCCGGTTCAAGTCTAATTTCAGCTTCATCGCTTGTGCGAACTCCTGGTCGTAAGTCATTTGATATGGTCTCCGCTGCTTCTGAGAATGAACCTGGACGTGATGTTACTCCAAGATCCGTAAATAGGTTTTGTTCGTAAAACCACAGAATGGCTTGTGCATCCTGGTCAGATAAACCCTCTTCTTTTAAGTTGTCAAGCATTCGACTTGTAAACTCTTCCATGCGCCGACGCTCTTGATTGTTTCTAGGTCCACCAGCGATTTCGCCGTTAGGGTTCTTCATGTTTCCAAAGTGACGGTTATAACTACGCGAGAACCACATATCCTTTGTGGTTCCTTGATAGCCATTAATGTTTAAAGAGAAGCGGCCTGTCTTGTCCCCTAAAGCCATAGCGCCAAGATGAATGCTGTCTTTACCGCCACTCAACCCACTTGGACCACCTTTTAATCCAGCAGCAATCCTAACGTCGGTAAGCTCCTTCAAAGTATGTGGAGATAGCCACCAATCAGCAAAGCCTTCTTCGCCTAGAGTATCGATTAAATGCGAAATAACTTTCATTCCAGATGCGACCGCGCGTTGTTTACGACCCCAACCCGCACCAGATATTCCCTCGGTAACTGCACCTGCTAAAGGTGGCTCAGTTGGAACCTTTCCGGTTTTAAGGAACTGCAAAAACGCCGCTGTTGAGGCGCGCGTGTTCATTTTAACCTTATTTCCAATCGATGTTGGAGCGGAAAACGCTGACCAAATTACGCGCAATGTCTCGTTATCTGCTAGGCGCTCTAGTCCAGGAACCTTCGACAATCCCTCGAATGTCTTTTTAACGTCACCATCATACCAGCCTTGACCGCTGACGGCTTCTTCCATTTGGTACTTCAATTCATTCGTTGCAGCCCTTGCGGCAGTATCGAAATCCTCTTCGACATATGGGTCCAGCTTGCGCCCGTGGATGTTTATATGCTCTTCATCAAAGTAGGTGGCCAAATCTTCTACTTTAGTTTTGTTGCCTTGGGAAATTTCAGAGATGCGCGTTATCGCGGCTTCGTTGCCAGGGTTTCCAAGGCGTTTCCCAATATAAGCAAACAGTGGGTCAGTAATAAGTGTCGGGTCCATGCCAGAGCTGAGAGTGTTTTTCGGGTCTCTGGCATCTATTCTGGCGTCCGCAGACTCACCCGCGCTGATTAATTTATCACGAATGGCTCCACTAAATCCTTTATTGGATTTGGCAATACGGAAACCTTTTACTATTATGTCCACTCCAGCGCCAGCAATGCCGCCCTCAAAAGAATTGATTAACCGAGACTTTAGCCGCTCGGCGGCGTCCGCGTCTTCGTCAACGGCACTGTCCAAGTACTCAAGAACTGCGCTGTCTAATCCTAATTCCACTAAAAGAGTTGAAAGGTTGCCTTCTTCTGGATCAAACAGAGCATCAGCAAACCCGCCGCGAAGCATCGTATTTAGATAACTGGCACCGCGCACTGGAGCAATGGCCATGCCAGCCCCGAATGTCATCAGGCCACGGGCAAGACTTTCTACGGTGCCATCGCTATCTGGAATGCGAATGCCAAGCGCTTCTAGTTCTTGGTTGAATGCTTCGTCCAGTGGCTCTCCAAATTCCTTCTGAGAGGTATCACGCAGCCCCTGAAGCATATTCAGGGCAGGTGTAAATCTACTTATAAATGCTCCAAACGGTGCGTCGTCTATAGCTCCCCCGACATCTTCAACGAGGCTGAGTGTGTTAGTGATGGTGTCCTGTACGGTACCGCCTATGGCCCTACCGACACCCCTTGCAAGGCCTGGGAGGGGGTTCGTTGGTTTTGGCCTAGAAGGGTCTGGATTGGGGGTGAAGATATCCTCTTCAGTCGGCATTGGAAAAGGCAACTTGTTTGGCCCTTGGGCTGATGCGAACACCGCGTCTAAATCAATTTCGGTTCTAGCCACATCCGCCGGATCATCAAACTTGATGCCGCCGTCTCGGATGACAACATCGTGCATAACTGATTTGCGCCGTGCGTGTGATTGCCTTCTAGCTTCCATCAGGTCCATTACTGCATCGCCTCTTTAAGAGATTTTTCCAAGCTCAAAAACCCACCGCTAGTAATGCTCCGCAACTTGGTTGGTATATCTCTGGGATTATTCGCTTTGTCGCGAATGAGTTTTCTGACTACTGCAAGAGCCTCGCTAAACATGCCGCTCTGCAAATCAAAGCCGCCATCATCCCGAAGTCTTTCAATAGTGTTGTTAGCGGCGTTAACTATAATCCTCTTCACCGCGACACTTAAATCTTCCTCAACGCCCTTAAGAAGCCTTATGGCCACCTCAGTCGCGTCAATGTCTGCGTCGAGAGACTTGGCTGATGCTGCTTCTGCGGCTAGCAGACCGGATAACTGGCGAAAGATTTGAACCTTTGCAAAATTGGGGTCGGCGTCACTTATAGCTTCAATGTTAGCCGGCAACGACAACTGGCCCCGCATAATTTTTAAAGCTGTTTTAACCTCGTCATCTTGATACGTTTCTGCTTTTTTGTAATATGTCTTCCGGTCTTGCAGACTTAAATCGTTATAGTGTTCAATATAATCAGGATACGATATGTTTGAGTGCAGACCTTCTAAATAATCAATCGAGTCTGGGTTACTAACTAACGGCGCACCTCCGGCTTCCAGGAGCTTTATTGTAAGTTCCATTGCTTTTTCTCGGTCTGTAACCGCTATTTTCTTTATAGTAAGGCGCGCATTCTCGGTGTCGTTTTTAATCAAAAATCCAAGCACTTCGGCAGTGAGGTCAGCCTCAACTACTTCGGCGGCTGCATCCATGTCGGCGTTCTCTTGTTCTAGGTATCTAATCTCGTCTTCTCGGCGGTCGCGCAACTCCTTGGCGATGTCATTAAACGACAGGTTTTGACCCCGCAATGTGGCGACAGCGTTTTGCGCTGCAATGTCGAGATTATTTACCTGGCCTTTAGCTACGTTATTAATATCGGTTCTCGGAGTCCCGCCCATTAATACGTTATCAATCAAAACGCGATTAGCTGATTCAACAATCTCCGCGTCTAACATATTGCCAAGCGTAGTCAGGCTCGACGGCGGAAAGCCCTTCAGACGCGCCTCTTCAATCTTGCCCAACTTATATGCAAGCAAGGTTTGTGAGGTTATAGGGGTGTGGATTTCCTCACCTGTGTCGGGGTCAGTCTCTCCCGTAGGAATACCATTCTTTATTAGTTTGCCAAAACCTTCCATCGTGGACAACGTGTTTGAAACGAATTGGGATTGCGATTTGGTTTTTTGGTTAGCTATGTAGGTGTTTTCGTAAGAGGCCATCTTG
>ENA-ORXF01000368-ORXF01000368.1-marine-metagenome-genome-assembly--contig:-NODE-368-length-33830-cov-5.234113_pt1 | contig 33830 bp, 28 predicted proteins | sample MGYA00237864_ERZ511476 | MGnify/ENA primary metagenome ERZ511476 (study PRJEB26306, sample SAMN06343908) | marine metagenome | isolation source: coastal waters | place: Atlantic Ocean: West Antarctic...
CCATTTTTTAATTCGTGTTTATGCCAAGTGGGAATTATCCAGAATTCATCTCTAATACAAATAGGATGAAATTGATCTTGGGAGGTTTTAACCCAATCTTGATCCTCAACTCTAGAAACTATAACTTCAATTTTTTTATTGAGAAAATCAGAGTTACTGAGTTTTTGAAATTGCTCAGATAACTGATCATAATCATTAGGCTCTAAAGCTTCAGCCTGAAGCTCCTCTATCTCGTATTCTAGTAAAGATACTTTTGCGTCATACTCTTCGGTATTTAATGAGGGTCCTGATAATGCTTTTTTAAGATTATTGATTTCTAATAATATTATTTTTATTTTATCTTTTTGCGTATTGATCTTAGAATAATTATCTAATCTTTTTCTTTGCTCGTCTTTAGATAGTATTAGTTGATTTTCATGCTGGCCGTGTATATCTATAATTAAGCTCCCAATTAATCTAGCAGTACCTGACGTTACGGGCTTATCATTTATATAAATTTTAGAAGTATTTTTAATATTAATATTTCTTCTGAATATACAATCTTGTCCTTCCGCCAAATCTTTGTCTTCAAGAAGATCTAATACACTTTTATTTGTTATATGAAATTGACAAACTATCTCTGTTTCAAGACTTTCATTTCTCATTATTTTATTTGTTTTTTTATTTCCAAATACAATATTTATAGCATCTATTAATATTGATTTTCCAGCACCTGTTGCACCTGTCAGGACCGACATGTTTTCATGGAAATCAATTTCTAATTTATCAATAATCGCAAAATTTTTGATATAGATACTAGACAGCATAAATTTTTATGGTTTTAAACCCCATCCTAGTTTTTCTCGCAAAATTGAAAGATAGCTGTGACCTGGAGGTTGTATTAATTTTAATGTCACCTTGCTTTTACTTATTCTTATCGTGTCATTTGCTTCTATTGGCACATTTATCTGACCGTCAAATGTAACACTCGCATTAGTTTGGGATTTTTCAGATAACTTTATTTCTATAATGCTATCCATACCTACTACTATTGGCCTATTACTTAATAGGTGTGGGCAAATTGGAACCAACAGCAAAGCTTCTAAAGTAGGTTGTAGTATTGGCCCTCCGCTTGATAATGAGTAAGCAGTTGATCCGGTAGGGGTTGAAACAACTAGACCATCAGCATTTATGGTGTGGAGTTTTTCGCCATCTAATGTTGTGTCCATTTCTATCATTCTAACGGCATCTCTACTATGAATAACTACATCATTAAAAGATAGATTGCTTGTGATTTCTTTACCCTTTCTGATTATTGTCCCTGTAAGAGATATTCTCTCATCAACAGAATAACTCCCTGACAATATCTTCTCTAAATTTTCTTCTATATGATCTGGCGAAATATCTACTAGAAATCCTAACCTTCCCCTATTAATTCCGCATATTGGAATATTAGCTGTAGATAAGTCTTGAGCTGCTCTCAAGAGTGTTCCGTCCCCACCTATGATAAGAGCTACATCGCAATTATTTTTTATGACTTCCATATTAGAAGGCGTCTTATTTTTTAATAAAATACTTGAATTTTTATCTAAAAAATAACGAATATTTTTACTATCTAAGTAATTAATCACATTATCCAGACTATCTTTTACGCTGTTATCATTGATTTTTGATATAATTGCTATATTTTTAAATATTGACATCCAGCCCCCTATGTACGTATAACATTATCATATTAGTATTATAATATATTTAACAATATTATATTATTATAAATCAAACTTATTATTTTTTATGGATAGTTTAAATAGCAGGCAAGAATTACTCTTAAAGGCATTGGTTGAAAGCTTTATTTCTGATGGGCAGCCCGTCGGATCAACAAAATTGTCTCAAACACAAAATATTGCAATTAGCTCTGCAACAATAAGAGGGGTCTTTGGGGGCCTTGAGGATTTAGGATATATATATTCTCCTCATAAGTCTGCTGGCCGTGTTCCAACAGAACTCGGCTACAGAATGTTTGTAGATAAAATGGTTAAAGTTCAACCTGTAGATATTGATCTGATAAAAAAACTCAAGATAAATTTAACCAAGGATCACGAGAGAAAAAGTATAATTCAAAAAACTAATGAGGTCTTATCTAGTATTACAGAATTAACAGGCATCATATCTTTACCTACCCAAAAAAATGCAGAGCTAAAACAGATCGATTTTTTAAAGCTATCAGATGATAAAATACTAGCTATATTAATTAATAAAAATAATGATGTTGAAAATAAGATCATTAGTCTTGATAGGGCTCATTCTTCATCAGAATTGCAAGAAGCATCTAATTATCTAAATGCAATTATATCTGGTCAGTCAGTTCGTCATATTAGAAAAATTTTGTTAAATGAATTAGAAGAAATGAGAAAAGATATGAATAGCATAATGTCTTCTGCTATAACCTTTGGTAAAAAACTTTTTTTAGATACAGATGATTTAAATAATGAAGGCGATCTTTTAGTTTCAGGGCAAACGCGCCTAATGAATTGTAAAGAATTATCAGATATAGATACTCTAAAAACTCTATTTGAAGCCTTTAGTGAAAAGAACAATATTTTGCATTTACTCGATAAAAGCATTTCCTCTGATGGCGTGAAAATATTTATCGGCGCAGAATCAGGGTATAATGTTCTCGATGATTGTAGTATCGTTAGCGCGCCATACAGATTTGATAATGACGTAGTCGGTGTACTTGGAGTTATAGGCCCAAAAAGAATGGCATATGACCGAGTAATACCAATAGTGGATATAACAGCTAAATTATTATCAGAAGCCTTGAAATCCTCAGATTAAACCATATATATGGTTTATGTGAAAAAAAATTAAAGGAATCAAATGAGTGAAGAAAATAAAGATATTGATATGAAAAAACAATCTATAGATGACGCCTCTAAAGTTGAAGAAACTGAATTAGAAAAAGAGTGTTTGGATAATAATGCTCAAGAATTACCTTTAGACGAGGATCAATTAAGTATATTAATTAAGGAAAACGCAAGATTAAATGATTTGCTTTTAAGGGGCAAGGCTGAACTAGATAATTTCCAAAAAAGAACAATTAAGCAAATGCAGCAAGCTCAGCTTTATTCAACTGAAAAGTTGGCGTCTGAATTAATGGTTATTATTGATAGTTTGGAGGCGGCAGAAAAATTATCTGTGGACCCAAATATAAAAATAGAGAGTCTTGTCGAAGGTAACGCGCTTCTTTTAAAAACAACGCAAGAGGTCTTTAATAAACTTCAGATAGAAGAAATTAATCCTATAAAAGAAAATTTTGACCCTGATTTTCATCAAGCAATGGCTACCCAAGAGTCAGATGGTCCTGATAACTCTGTTCTTGAGGTGATGCAAAAAGGCTATAAATTGAAATCAAAGTTATTGCGACCAGCTCTGGTGATTGTAGCTAAAAAAAAATAATTACTTGAATTTACAAACTTTGTCCACATATATATATCATTGGACGCAAACAAATTTATTAAGAGGTTTAAAACATGGGTAAAATAATAGGAATAGATTTAGGAACAACAAATTCATGCGTTTCCGTAATGGAAGGCGATAGACCAAAAATTATTGAGAATAGCGAGGGTGACAGAACTACGCCCTCAGTAGTTGCATTTACAGATAGCGAAACTCTGGTTGGTCAGTCAGCAAAAAGACAGTCTGTTACAAACCCCGAAAAAACTGTTTACGCAATTAAGAGATTTATTGGTAGAAAATTTTCTGATAAAGAAGTTCAGAAGGATAAATCAATATTGCCATACAAAATTGTCAAAGCAGATAATGGTGATGTATGGGTTGAAATAGATGATAAGAAAATGTCTCTACCTGAGATTTCAGCAAAAGTTTTAATGAAAATGAAAAAAACAGCTGAAGAATACTTAGGAGCAGAAGTTACGGATGCTGTAATAACTGTGCCTGCTTATTTTAACGACTCTCAGAGACAGGCTACAAAAGATGCCGGAAAAATTGCCGGCTTAAATGTTCAAAGAATTATTAATGAGCCTACTGCTGCAGCTGTAGCATATGGTTTAGATCAAAAAAAAGGTGATACAAAAATTGCTGTTTATGATCTCGGCGGCGGCACATTTGATGTATCTATAATTGATATATCTGATATTGATGGGGAAAGTCAAATTGAGGTTTTATCTACAAATGGAGATACGCAGCTTGGTGGAGAAGACTTTGATTCTAAACTTATAGATCATATTGTTGAAGAATTTAATAAAGATCAAGGCTTTGATTTGAGAACTGATCCTTTAGCATTACAAAGATTAAAAGATGCTGCAGAAAAAGCTAAAATTGAATTATCAAATAGCCAACAAACAGATATAAACATCCCTTATATAACAGCAGATGCGAGTGGCCCTAAACATTTAAATATGAAAATAACCAGGTCATTATTTGAGTCTATGGTTGAAGATTTAGTGAAAAGAACTATTGCTCCATGTGAGACAGCTCTGAGAGACGCTAAATTATCAAAAAGCGATATTAACGACGTTATCTTAGTTGGCGGGCAAACAAGAATGCCGCTTGTACAAAAGATTGTTAAAGAGTATTTTGGGAAAGATCCAAGAAAGGATGTTAACCCTGACGAAGCTGTAGCAGCTGGAGCTGCTATCCAAGGCGGTGTATTGTCTGGAGATGTAACTGATGTATTATTATTAGATGTTACACCGTTATCTTTAGGAATAGAGACAATGGGTGGAATCATGACTAAACTAATAGAAAAAAATACAACAATTCCTACCAAGCAAAATCAAGTTTTTTCAACTGCAGATGATAACCAAACTGCTGTTACGGTTCATGTTTTACAAGGAGAAAGAGATAAAGCTTCGGGGAACAAGTCATTAGGTCAATTTAATCTTTCTGATATTCCACCAGCATCAAGAGGTGTTCCGCAAATTGAGGTGACTTTTGATATTGACGCTAATGGAATTTTGAACGTATCTGCGAAAGATAAAGCTACAAACAAAGAACAATCAATAATTGTTAAATCTTCTAGTGGTCTGTCGGACGAAGAAATTGAAAAAATGGTAAAAGATGCAGAGCTACATGCAGAAGAAGATAAAAAATTCCAAGAAATTGTAAATCTAAAAAATCAAGGTGATGCACTTGTTCACGCAACTAATAAATCCTTAGAAGAGTTAGGGGAAAAAGTTGAAGAAGAAGATAGAAAAAATATTAAAGAAAAGGGTGAGTTGTTATCCGAAGCTTTAAAAACTGACGACAAGGATTCTATTGAGAATTGCATAAAAGAGCTGTCAGAGGCATCAGCAAAAATGGCAGAAATGATGTATGCTGAGCAAGCTAAAGAAGCTGAAAATGCGCCTGAAAATACGTCCGAAAACAATTCTGAAGATTCAAACACACCTGCAGATTCCGATGTGGTAGATGCTGAATATACAGAAGTGAATGACGATAAAAAAGTGAATGACGATAAAAAATAACCGAATAATATATTGAGTAAAGTATGGATTACTATGAATTGCTTGGCGTAGAAAGAAGCGCTTCAGGTGACGAAGTAAAGAAAGCTTTTAAGAAGAAAGCTATGAAATATCATCCTGATCGTACAGGCGGTGATAAGGCTTCGGAAGATAAGTTTAAAGAAGCTAAAGAAGCGTATGATGTACTTTCTGACCCTCAAAAAAAGTCGATGTATGATCAATATGGAACTACAGATTTTAGTGGTGGTGGTGGTGGGCAAAATGGAGGGTTTAATACCTCAGGTTTTGGCGACGTATTCGAGGATATTTTTGGCGATGTTTTTGGTGGCGGTCAATCTAGGAACTCAACACAGAGATATAAAGGTGCTGACCTAGAATACGAAATTCAACTCACATTAGAAGAAGCAGCGTTTGGTATCGAAAAATCTATAAATATCCGAACTAAAGATACTTGCGGAACATGTAGTGGAACAGGAGCAGCGGCTGGATCAAAACCAGTATCATGCTCAATGTGTAATGGTGTCGGTCAAGTAAGAGCTCAACAAGGTTTTTTTACTATACAACAAACATGCCCAACATGCTCTGGTAAAGGAAGCGTGATATCAAGCCCATGCAGTCCATGTCGTGGCAGCGGAGCTGTAAATAGTGATAAGAAAATTTCAGTTACAATTCCAGCTGGGGTAGATAAAGGAGATAGAATTAGATTGTCTGGAAAAGGAGAGGCTGGAATTAATCAGGGACCACCAGGTGATTTATTTATTAGAGTAAATTTACTGAAGCACTCAATTTTTAAACGCGACGGAAGTAATCTTTATTGTGAGGTGCCAGTATCCTTTGCAGAATCTGCGCTAGGGGCTGAGATTGAAATTCCAACATTAAGTAATAATAAAGTGTCAATAGGTATTCCTGCCGGCACGCAAACAGGAAAATACTTTAGGCTTAAAGGGAAAGGCATTAAGTCGGTAAGAGGGGGAAAAATTGGTGATTTAATGTGCTCTATACATATTGAAACTCCAGTTAATTTATCAGAGGAACAAAAAAAAATATTAATGCAATTTGATGATAAATTAAAAAATAGTACAAAAAAACACAGCCCAAAATCACAATCATGGGTGGATGGTTTAAAAAGTTTCTTCAAATAGAGATTTTTGTTTTAGTACTAACTAAAGTCTATGTTAATATAATGTAATATCAACAATCACTAAATCTTATTTTATGTCTATAAATGTCTGTATACCTGGAATCTCAGGAAAAATGGGAATGGAGATAGCTAAACTTATTTTATTAGATAAATCTAATATTGAGTTAGTAGCTGGTATTGCAAGAAATCAAGATAAAAATTCCCACATAGCATCTTTTGTAAATAGTGAAATTATACTAACAGACTTGGATCAAGCGATATCAAAATGCGATGTATGTATTGATTTCACAAGACCAGAATACTCTATGGAAATAATTAACTCCTGTGTTAGACATAATAAAAAAATAGTAATTGGCACAACTGGATACACAGAACAACAAATTAATAATATATATTCAGCAAGTAAAAAAATACCAATACTTAAAGCATCTAATATGAGTATCGGTATAAATTTATGTATAAAGCTCGCTGAAAAAATATCATCAGCCATAGGAAATGAGTGCGATATAGATATTATTGAGCATCATCATAAGCATAAAGCCGATATGCCTTCAGGCACATCATTAGCAATTGAGGATGCAATTAAAGATAATTTAACAGTTGAAAAAGACATCAAGCATCATTGCTTAAGAGTTGGCAATGTAGTTGGAGATCATGCTATAAAATTTACATTAGAAAACGAATCAATAGAAATAAGTCACAGAAGTTTTGATAGAAAAATATTTGCTGAGGGGGCTATTTTGGCATCAAAATGGATCTCTGATAAAGACAAAGGTTTTTATAATATGAATGATGCGCTTTCACTATAAGCTTGCATAAGATAAATTAATTAAAAGGAAAAGGTTTTGCAACAAGCGATATTAATTTTAGAAAATGGCGAAATTCTTTACGGTAAGTCAGTAGGTTACAAAGCTGATTCTTACGGAGAAATAGTTTTTAACACTTCTATGACAGGATATCAGGAAGTTGTATCTGATCCATCCTATAAAAATCAAATCGTTACATTTACATATCCACATATTGGAAATGTTGGTGTAAATGAAGAGGATCAAGAATCAAATTCCACTTATGTAAGTGGCCTAGTTTTAAGTGAAGTACCTTCAAACGCTTCAAATTGGAGATCAGATATTAATTTTATTGATTATTTGAAAAAAAATAAAATAGTATGTGTGGCAGATTTAGATACAAGACACATAGCTTCCATAATTAGAAATAAAGGAGTTATGAAGGCTTGCATTATTCATAGCGAAAAAGGTATTGATAAAGCAAAAAAAGAATTAATTAAGTATCCTGGTATTGCTGGTTCTGAACTAGCATCAGCAGTATCTGCAAGAAAAAAATATATTTTTAAGGAAAATGTTTTTCAACACAAAAAAGATCAGTTGAATAAAAGCAGCGCATTTAAGGTTATCGCTTATGACTTTGGAGTCAAAAGTAATATTTTACGTATTTTAAACTCAATGGGTTGTGACGTCCATGTTGTTCCCGCAAGAACCACTGCTAAAGAAATATTGAATTTAAAGCCTGATGGAATTTTTTTATCTAATGGTCCAGGTGACCCAGAGCCATGTGAGTTCGCTATAGAATCAATCAAAGAACTATTTAATTGCAACATACCAATGTTTGGTATTTGTTTAGGGCATCAATTAATAGCACTTGCAAGTGGTGCAAGAACAGAGAAAATGAAGTATGGGCATCACGGAGCTAATCATCCCGTAATAGATGTTAAGACAAGCAAGGTCATGATTACAAGTCAAAATCATGGTTTTGTTGTAAATGAAGATTCCCTGCCTAGTACTTTTAAAGTGACGCACAGGTCATTATTTGATAATACAATCCAAGGTATTATGCATAAAAAATACCCAATATTTAGCTTTCAGGGCCACCCAGAAGCTTGCCCTGGGCCACAAGACGTGAATTATCTATTTAAAAAATTTATCGATTTTATGAAGAAGAGTAAAAATGCCAAAAAGAAATGATATTAAAAAAATATTAATATTGGGCGCGGGCCCAATAGTAATTGGTCAAGCTTGTGAGTTTGATTACTCAGGTGTGCAGGCCTGCAAAGCACTGAAGGAAGAGGGTTACTCCGTTGTTTTAGTGAATTCAAATGTTGCAACTATTATGACCGACCCAGAGATGGCAGATGCTACATACATAGAGCCTATAAATCATGAGATAGTCGAGAAGATTATTAAAATTGAAAAGCCAGATGCAATTTTGCCAACTATGGGTGGGCAAACAGCATTAAATTGTGCGCTAGATTTAGATAGATTGGGTGTCTTAAAAAAATATAAAGTTGAGATGATTGGCGCATCTAAAGAAGCTATTAACTTAGCAGAGGATAGGTCTCTCTTCAAAAAAGCAATGAAAGAAATTAATTTAGACACAGCTAGGTCATTCATTGCAAGTAATATAGAGGAAGCAATTGATAAACAAAAAAAGATTGGTTTTCCTGTAATTATTAGACCATCTTTTACACTGGGTGGAAGTGGTGGAGGTATAGCTTATAATTTAGAGGAATTTATAGAGATATCAAAAGGCGGTTTAGACATATCACCAACTACAGAAATTCTTTTAGAAGAGTCTTTGTTGGGCTGGAAAGAATATGAAATGGAAGTTGTAAGAGACTCAAAAGATAACTGTATTATTATATGTTCTATAGAAAATTTTGACCCAATGGGTGTGCATACAGGAGATTCCATTACTGTGGCGCCAGCTCAGACATTAACTGATAAAGAGTATCAGATTATGAGAAATGCATCTATTGCAATTCTTAGGAAAATAGGTGTTGATACCGGAGGCTCAAATGTCCAATTTGCTGTTAACCCAGATAATGGAAAGTTAGTAGTTATAGAAATGAATCCAAGGGTTTCAAGGTCATCTGCATTAGCTTCAAAGGCAACTGGGTTCCCAATAGCAAAAATAGCTGCCAAATTAGCAGTAGGTTATTCATTGGATGAGCTAAAAAACGAAATCACTGGTGGTGCTACCCCTGCATCTTTCGAGCCCACAATAGATTATGTAGTAACAAAAATACCTCGCTTTGCATTTGAAAAATTTCCAAAATCTAATGACAGGCTAACAACTCAGATGAAATCTGTTGGTGAAGTAATGTCCATCGGGAGAAGTTTTCAAGAGTCGTTGCAAAAAGCATTATCAAGCTTAGAGTTAGATATAAGTGGCTTGGATCAGCTAGAGGAGTTTATAGATTTAGATCAGTCTAAATTTGACTACGAATTAAAAGAGCCGGGACCAAACAGGATACTCTATGTTGCGGAAGCCTTTAGAAAAAAATACACGGTCGAAGAAGTTCATAATATTTCAAAAATTGACCCGTGGTTCTTAGAGCAAATATATAATTTAGTTATTTTGGAAGCAGAGATATCAAAGCAAAAAATAAAAGATATTTCTTCTGAGGATTTTTACTTATACAAAAAAAAAGGCTTTTCTGATCTCAAGATTGCAGAGCTTACTAAAACCACACAGCATGCCGTAAGAAAGAAAAGAGAAAAATTTAATATAAGGCCTGTTTACAAAAGAGTAGATACTTGCGCCGCTGAATTTCCTACGACAACTTCTTATTTATACTCTACATACGAAAAATTTTGTGAGGCCAAGCCTACAGATAATAAAAAAATTATCGTTATCGGAAGTGGCCCAAATAGAATTGGTCAAGGTATTGAGTTCGACTACTGTTGCGTGCACGCATCTAAAGCTGCTCAAGAGTTAGGATATGAGACAATTATGATTAATTGTAATCCTGAAACTGTTTCAACAGATTACGATACATCCGATAGATTGTATTTTGAGCCTATAACATTAGAGAGTGTTTTGAATATAGTTGATATTGAAAAACCAGAAGGTGTAATTGTTCAGTATGGTGGTCAAACACCCTTAAAGCTAGTAAACGATTTGTATAAATTTGGTGTTCCAATAATTGGAACCTCGTCTGAATCTATAGATGCCGCAGAAGATCGAGAAAAATTTAAAAATATTTTAAAGGATATTGATGTCTTGCAGCCAGCTAATAGTACCGCAAGAAATAAAACCCAAGCTCTTAAAGAAGCTGAAAAAATTGGGTATCCAATAATAGTCAGGCCTTCATATGTTTTAGGTGGAAGAGCTATGGAAGTTATTTATGATTCAAAGGAACTAAAAAAATATATTACAGAGGCAGTAAAGGTTTCAAATAACGCGCCTGTTTTAATAGATAAGTTTTTAAATGAGGCTATAGAAATTGATGTTGATGCTGTAAGAGACCTAGAGGGAGAAGTCTTTATTGCTGGTATTATGCAGCATATAGAGGAGGCAGGCGTTCACTCTGGTGACTCTGCTTGCTCAATACCAACTTACTCAATTAGCAAATCAGAAATAGAGTTAATAAAGAAAAACACCATAAAGATGGCAAATAAATTAGATGTTCGCGGCCTAATGAATGTCCAGTTCGCAGTAAGAGATAAAAAGGTATATGTTATCGAGGTTAATCCAAGAGCATCAAGAACAATTCCATTTGTATCAAAATCAATAGGTATATCAATAGCGAAAGTTGCAGCTAAATGTATGTTGGGCGAGAGTATAAAAAAACAAAAACTCCCTAAAAATATAAAGCATAAATATTATTATGTAAAAGAAGTGGTATTTCCATTTTTAAAATTCCCTGGTGTTGATCCAATACTTGGGCCTGAGATGAAGTCAACCGGAGAGGTAATGGGAATAGGCAAAAATTTTGCCGAGGCTTTTGCAAAATCGCAAATAGCCACTAATGTTGTTATTCCGCAAACCGGTAAAGTTTTCATAAGTGTTAAAGATGAAGATAAGAAGCATGTATTGGAAATTGCTAATAAGCTTTTAAAACTAGGATTTAATTTAGTTGCCACTAATGGCACACAGACATATTTAAATAGTAAAAATATTATTTGCGAAAGAGTGAATAAAGTAATTGAGGGAAGAACTCATATTGTCGATATGATAAAAAACAATGAAATAGATTTAATAATAAATACTACGCAGACAAAGCAAGCTATAAAAGATTCTTATTTAATAAGAAGAGAGGCTTTGCAATATAAGGTTTGTTACACCACAACTATAGCTGGAGCAAACGCATTAGCAGGGGCAATTTCTTACTCTAAAAATTTAAATGTCTATAAGCTGCAAGATATATTTAAACTTGCGTAAAACTCCTATCAACTTCATAATTAAGCTATGGATAAATTTCCGATAACTGTAAATGGTGAAAAAAAACTACGTGAAGAACTTGATAGGCTCACAAATATTGAGCGCCCAAGAATAATTGATGCGATTTCTACAGCAAGAGAGCATGGCGACTTAAAAGAAAATGCTGAATATCATGCCGCAAAAGAGCAGCAAAGTTTTGCAGAGGGAAGAATACAAGATATTAAATTAAAATTATCTAATTCAGAAATCGTAGACCCTAAAAAAATTACTTCCAGTAAAGTAGTATTTAGTGCAAAAGTTGATCTTTATGATTTTGAAAAAGAAATTGAAGCCACATACTCTATAGTTGGTGATGATGAAGCTGATATAAAAATTAGCTTAATTTCAGTCAATTCTCCAATAGCAAGGTCTTTAATTGGAAAGGAAAAAGGGGATACTGTATTTGCTGAGACACCAAGCGGAAAAAAAGAGTTTGAGATATTAAAGATATCTTATGAATAGAAGCAGAAAAACTTCTAAGTGGTATAAAGCTCATATCAACGATGAGTTTGTTAAATTAGCAAATAAAGGAAATTGGCGTTGTAGAGCTGTTTTTAAATTAAAAGAAATAGATGAGAAGTATAATTTAATTAATGCTAACGCTAGTATTTTAGATCTTGGGAGTGCTCCTGGTGGCTGGAGTCAGTACGCTACTCAAAAACACTCAAATTTAAAAATAACTGCTGTTGATCTTCTAGATATGGAAAGTATAGAGAATGTAAATTTTGTACAATCTGATATCGAGGATTTTGGGAGAAATTTCATAAAAAATGACAATTTTGAGAAAATCGACCTTGTAATGTCAGATATTGCCCCTAATATAAGTGGTGTAGAGAGTGCAGATGTGCCAGCAATGTTAAACTTAGCAGACATGGTTGTTGAGATTGCTTTAAACACACTTAATGAGTCTGGCAATCTACTGATAAAGTTATTTCAAGGTAAGGGGACTGATGAATTTTTAAAAGACGTAAGATCTCATTTTGAAAAAGTTAGAATACTTAAGCCCAAAGCCTCAAGATCAAATAGTAAGGAAATATATATGTTAGCTACAAAATTAAAATGTAAATCAACGACTCAGGAATAAAGATATGAATGATATGTTAAAAAATATGCTAGTTTGGATAGTAATAGCGGTAGTTATTATGTCTGTTTTTAATAACTTTATTCCACAAAAAGAAGCCTCATCAAATCTTTCGTATTCAGAATTTATTACCCAAGTAAGAGATAGTCAGATAGAAAGCGTTCTAATAGAAGCTGATGGTAAAACTATATCTGGAAATTATAAAAACGGTACTAATTTTGTAACCTATGGTTTGAATGATCCTAAGTTAGTCGACGATCTTTTAGCTAACAACGTAGAAATTCTTACTGAGCCACCGGCGCAGCCATCTTTGTTTTTACAAATATTAATCCAATGGTTCCCAATGCTGTTACTTATAGGAGTTTGGTTATTCTTTATGAGACAGATGCAAGGTGGAGGATCAGGTGGAAAAGGAGCAATGTCATTTGGTAAAAGTAAAGCTAAGATGATGACTGAGGACATGAATAAAGTAACATTTGCAGATGTTGCAGGAATTGAAGAAGCAAAAGAAGAAGTTGAAGAGTTAGTTGAATTTTTAAGAGAGCCTGCAAAGTTTCAAAAGTTAGGAGGAAAGATTCCTAAAGGTGTTTTGTTAGTTGGTTCACCTGGAACAGGGAAAACACTATTAGCTAGAGCGATTGCTGGTGAAGCAAAAGTGCCTTTTTTTACAATATCAGGATCCGACTTTGTAGAAATGTTTGTAGGAGTTGGTGCTTCTAGAGTTAGAGATATGTTTGCGCAAGCAACAAAACACGCACCTTGCATTATTTTTATAGATGAGATAGATGCTGTCGGTAGACAAAGAGGCGCTGGTATGGGCGGCGGACATGATGAAAGAGAGCAAACACTTAATCAGCTTTTAGTAGAAATGGATGGGTTTGAAGGTCATGAAGGAACAATAGTAATAGCCGCTACTAATAGGCCGGATGTGTTAGACCCAGCATTACTTCGCCCTGGAAGATTTGACAGACAAGTTGTAGTTCCACTTCCTGATATTAGAGGTAGAGAGCAAATTTTAAAAGTACACATGAGAAAAGTTCCTGTTGATGAAGATGTTGTTGCATCAATAATAGCTAGAGGTACACCAGGTTTTTCTGGCGCAGATTTAGCAAACCTTATAAACGAAGCGGCATTATTTGCTGCTAGATCTAATAATGCCAAAGTAGGTATGGCAGAGTTTGAGAAAGCAAAAGATAAGATTATGATGGGCGCAGAAAGAAAATCAATGGTTATGAGCGAAGATGAAAAAAAACTCACAGCCTACCATGAGTCTGGACACGCAATAGTTGGAAGACTAGTGCCAGAACATGATCCGGTTCACAAAGTAACAATCATACCTAGAGGAAGAGCATTAGGAGTAACAATGTTTCTCCCAGAAGATGACAGGTATAGTAATAGTAGGCAAAGGTTAGAAAGTCAGATCTGCACTCTCTATGGTGGGAGAATAGCAGAAGAATTAATTTTTGGTAAAGATAAGGTGACCACTGGAGCATCCAACGATATTGAGAGAGCTACAGAAATCGCAAAAAATATGGTTACAAAATGGGGTTTGTCAGACAAAATGGGCCCTATGACATACTCTGATGAAGAAGGAGAGGTTTTTCTTGGAAGATCTGTAACACAAACTAAAACAATGTCTGATGATACAGCTAAGGAAATTGATTCTGAAATAAGGTTATTAATAAATAAATCTTATGCAACAGCTACGAAGATCATTACAGAAAATATAGATAAACTTCATATTATGTCCGATACTTTAATGCAATATGAAACAATTGATAGAGATCAAATAGACGATATTATGATGGGTGTAAAACCTCGTCCACCTAAAGATTGGGATAATAATGATCGAAATAATAAAACTCCTTCAGGTGGCGATGGAAAAGTTAAAGAGCCCGAGTTTACTGACCCAGCAAACTCGCACTAAAATATATGCCTAGGAAATATTTTGGTACAGATGGTATTCGTGGAGAATACGGAGTTGCGCCGCTCACAAATAATTTCTTTGTAGTTCTTGGTATGGCGATTGCAAAATCACTCCTTTCATCCAAGGGTTGTAAAAAAAAAATACTCTTTGGTGCTGATACAAGAGAATCGTGTAACCAAATAATTAGCTTGATATCCCAAGGTTTAAATACAGAAAGTTGTGAAATCAGTAATGCTGGAATAGTTCCTACACCGGCAGTAGCTTATTATTCAAAAAAAGAAAACTTTGATTTAGGAATAATGGTAAGCGCTTCTCATAATTCATACCAAGATAACGGAATTAAGATATTTAATAATAATGGCTTCAAGATATCTGTCGACGATGAGAATTATATAGAAAATTATATTGAAACTATATTAAGCCAAGATAACTCGTATGATAAATCTAAGGTAACTATTCAAGATATTTCAAAAAAAGTTGAGCAGGATTATATTAAATTTTGTTTACAAACCCTGAAAGGAAAGATATTTAAAAAAAATAGAATTACATTGGATTTAGCAAATGGCGCAAATTATAAAATAGCACGCAAAGTTTTTACAGAAGCCGGCTTTGATGTCAGTGTTCATAATGATAATCCTAATGGAAAAAATATTAACGATAAATGCGGTTCAACATATATCAATAAATTGCCAGAACTAATAAAATCTGATGAGTCATATTTTGGAATTTCAATGGACGGCGATGGTGATAGATTAGTTGTAGTAGATAAAAACTCAAGAGTATTGGACGGCGATGATATTCTTTATACAATTGTCAGAGGAAAAAAAATAAATAATGAGAAGGTAGACGGAGTTGTAGGTACGACTATGACAAATTGTGCGCTAGAACATTATCTTAAAGAAGAAGGTATAAATTTTATTAGAACAAATGTTGGTGATAAATATGTTTTAGAAGAAATGTTAAAAATAGGATGTTATTTAGGAGGAGAAACTTCTGGTCATATTCTAATGTTAGAGCATTCAACATCTGGAGATTCGTTAATAGCCGCCTTACAATTTTTATACTATTCTGATATTCTTAAGAAAAATAATGCAGGTGAGTTTTTAAAGAAATACCCTCAGAAAATAACAAATTTATTAATAGATAGAAATCTCCCAGAAAGTATTATTAATATTGCTATAAAAGAGGCTTCTGATAAATATACTACTGATAGCTTAAGATTGATAATACGTAAATCAGGCACCGAGAGCTGCATAAGAATTATGGTAGAAGCAAAAGATAAAAGCATTGTTGATAAAATGAGTTTACAAATAAAAGGTTATATTGAAGACAAACTAAAAAAATTATTATGAAAAAAGTTATTGCTGCAAATTGGAAAAACAATGGAAGTAAAAAATTTATAAAAGATTACTTTGATTATTTTCTTAAGAATGTAGATTCTAATAACGAAATAATTTTTTTTCCCCCAGATCTTTATATTAGTCAAGTTAATGACTACAGAAGTAAAAAAAATTTTATGCTTGGTGGTCAAAATATAAATTATGTAAGTGATGATGCAACCCTTACAAGTGGTCATTCAAGCGATATGTTTATTGATAATGGTTGTCACTATACTTTAGTTGGGCATTCAGAAGTAAGAGGGAATGACATTACATATAATGAAGCTGCTAACTCTTTGCAGGCTTCAAATGATCTTCAGGTTATTTTCTGCGTTGGTGAAAGCGCAGATACTAAAAAGAACGGTAATACTCAAAACGTAATAAGTAGGCAGCTTGAAGACTTGTGCGATAAAAGAAGTTATCCAAAGGTAAGTCCTAAGAAAGTTATAGTTGCCTACGAGCCAGTATGGGCCATCGGAACTGGTAATATTCCAAAAATAGATGATATTTCTTTTATACATAGATTCATTAAAACTTATGTTTCAGAAAACCACCCTTTTTTGAAAGAAAAAGATATAATGGTCCTTTATGGCGGAAGCGTAAACTTAAAAAATGCTAAAGAGATACTTAGCGCACCATATGTTGACGGTGTTTTAATTGGTGGAGCTTCTCTAGATACGAAAGAATTTACAAAAATATGTAATTTAAAAATTTAAGGAATTTATATGATTTATACAATTTTGTTAGTAACTGCAGTAATTTTATCTATTTTGATAATATTTTTCATATTAATGCAGCAAGGTAAAGGAGATGCTAGCGGTATGTTTGGTGGCGGATCATCTGGGGCAGTTTTTGGTGCATCTGGAGCTGGTAACTTTATTACTAAATTAACAACCTTCCTAGCTATGTTATTTTTTATTAATTGTTTAGCGCTAGCATATTTAGCAAAAAGCAAAGTTTCAACTGATAGTGTTATTATTTCAAATGACATTTCTAATATTAAAGATGATGCTTCGCAATCTTCAAAAGAATCTAATTCTCAAGATGAATTAGTAATCCCTGACTAAAACAATAATTGCCGATGTGGTGGAATTGGTAGACACGCTGTCTTGAGGGGGCAGTGGCGAAAGCTATGCCGGTTCGACTCCGGCCATCGGCACCAATTAACCGTAAACCCTTGATTTAAAAATCTTTCGTTTCTATCTCATCAAGCACGACTAATCTTTTCCTTTGTTATAGGTAGGTTGTATTACCCCATAAAATAATTTTCGTATTATATTCTTGTATTATTAACTTAGTGTGATGTAATTTAAAATAGTGTTATATAGATAAACTGTATTATGTTAAATATAGATTTTATTTATTTGTTTTTTAAATACCGTAAGTTATTATAGTTAATGAATTCAGGACACATAAAGTATTATGTTAAATAATTATTTTGCAATATTATTGTTTATTTTGGTAAGTGTGGCGATAGCATCACTTCCATTATTAGTTTCAAGACTAATAAACAAAGGCGAGGTTAATAAAGCTAAGACTTCTGCTTACGAATGTGGTTTTGAAAATTTTAGTGATGCAAGAATGCAGTTTGATATTAGATTTTATCTAGTAGCTATTTTATTTATTGTGTTTGATCTAGAGATAGCTTTTTTATTTCCATGGGCTGTAGTAATTGATGATCTAGGTATAAATGGATTAATTATAATGAGTATTTTCTTGCTAGTGCTTGTTATTGGTTTTATTTATGAGTGGAAAAAGGGAGCCCTAGACTGGGATTAAACTATGGATATTATTGAGTCGCTAAACAAAAATAGTAATGGTTATGTTACCACCTCTTCAAAAGAATTAATAAATTGGGCAAATACAGGCTCCATGTGGCCTATGACTTTTGGTTTAGCATGCTGCGCCGTAGAAATGATGCATGCTGGAGCAGCAAGGTATGATTTAGATAGATTTGGAATGATGTTCAGACCTAGCCCAAGACAATCTGATGTAATAATAGTAGCGGGCACTCTGGTAAATAAAATGGCTCCAGCTTTAAGGAAAGTATATGACCAGATGGCTGATCCAAAGTGGGTAATATCTATGGGATCATGCGCTAATGGTGGTGGTTATTATCATTATTCATATTCGGTAGTAAGGGGTTGCGACAGAATAATTCCAGTTGATATATATGTGCCAGGTTGCCCGCCAACCGCAGAAGCTCTTTTATACGGGATACTTCAGTTAAAAAACAAAATTCATAATGTAAAATCTATTAAAAGATAGTTGCTTGGTACATAAGATGGTAAATAATTATGACTAAAAAAGTTACAACAGAGAATAAAGATTTTTTAAAAAATAATAAAATTTTAGAAAATTTTTTCAGTTTATATTTTTCCAATCATAAGTATGAATTTGAAAACAGCGACACAGTTATTTTTGATGAAGATGATTTAACACACGTCCTTTCTATTTTCCAAAGTAATGAAGAATTAAAATTTGAGATTTTAATTGATATTGTTGCTATAGACTACTCAGATTACGGTGTAGCAGAATGGAATTCTAATGACGTTAGTAACAAGGGTTATAGTCGAGGAATAAAAAAAGATAGTAGCGGCAGATATACCTACCAGTCCTCAAAAAAACATTTTAACCAACCTGTAAAAAGGTTTGCGGTTATATATAACTTATTATCTATAAGTAAAAACACTAGATTGAATATCAAATTTTATTGCAAGGATGACGAGAGCCCTTCTTTGCAGTCAGCTACTTCAATATGGGCTTCTGCAAATTGGTATGAAAGAGAAGCCTATGATTTATTTGGTATTGTTTTCAAAAACCACCCTGACCTCAGAAGACTTCTAACTGATTATGGTTTTATTGGGCACCCATTAAGAAAAGATTTTCCTCTTATAGGTAATGTAGAAGTGAACTATAATCTGAATAAGGAAAGAGTGGTAAATCAACCTGTAACTATAAAGCCTAGAGTCTTGATCCCGAAAGTTATTAGAGCTCAAGATGATGGAGATAAAGATGCCTGAAATAAAAAGTTTTACAATGAATTTTGGACCTCAACACCCTTCGGCGCATGGTGTTCTTAGATTGATTTTAGAGCTAGAGGGAGAAGTGATAGTTAGAGCAGATCCTCATATTGGATTACTTCACCGCGGAACTGAAAAATTAGTCGAAAGTAAACCATATAATCAAAATATAGGGTACATGGATAGACTAGATTACGTTTCTATGATGAGTAACGAGCATGCATATGTATTATCAATAGAGAAATTATTAGATATTGAGGTCCCTATTAGAGCTAAATATATTAGAGTAATGTTTGATGAAATAACTAGAGTCTTGAATCACTTACTTTGGCTTGGTGCTCATGCTTTGGATATTGGGGCCATGAGTGTGTTTCTTTATGCTTTTAGAGAAAGAGAAGATTTAATGGATTGTTATGAAGCGGTGTCAGGGACAAGAATGCATGCGACCTACTACAGGCCTGGTGGAGTTGCAAAAGATCTCCCTCTAGAAATGCCTAAATATGAAGCATCAAAATGGAAGTCTAAAAAAGATGTAAATAAACTTAATGAGCCCAGAGAAGGGACATTATTAGATTTTATAGAGGATTTCACAAGTAGATTTCCAAAGTGTATTGATGAGTACGAGACTTTATTAACAGATAATAGAATTTGGAAGCAAAGAACGGTTGATATAGGTATTGTAACAAAAGAAAGAGCTTTTCAGCTTGGGTTTACTGGGCCCATGTTAAGAGGATCAGGCGTAGCTTGGGATCTTAGAAAAAAACAACCGTATGAGGTTTATCAAAATCTAGACTTTGATATTCCAATTGGAACTAATGGCGACTGTTATGACAGATATTTAGTGAGAATAGAAGAAATGAGACAATCAAATAAAATTATAAAGCAGTGTGTTGATTGGTTAAAAGATAATAATGGAAATATAATTTCTGATAATAATAAAATTACACCTCCTAAAAGAGACGAGGTGAAAGAAGATATGGAGTCTTTAATATATCATTTTAAATTATTTACAGAAGGTTTCTGTATTCCTAAAGGTGAAGCATATTGTGCTGTTGAACATCCTAAAGGGGAGTTTGGCGTCACTTTGATATCTGATGGTGCAAACAAACCATACCGACTAAAAATACGCGCACCTGGTTTCCCTCATTTGGCAGCATTAGATGAGATGGTTAAGGGGCATATGATATCAGACGTCGTTTCAATAATTGGAACCCAAGATATAGTTTTTGGCGAAATAGACAGGTAAATAATGTGAAGAATAATAATTTATATAATATACCTAGTGAAATTTGTACAAAAATAAATAAGTGGTTATTGAAGTTTCCTATTAACGATAAAAAGCCAGCAATAATTTATGCGTTGCACTTAGTGCAGAAAGAAAATAATTATTTAAAGAGTTCCCACATTGAGGCAGTGGCAAATATTCTTAACTTAAAGAAAATTGACGTGCATGAGGTAGCTTCGTTTTACTCTATGTTTGAATTAGAAAAAATTGGGAAAAATACTATATCCGTTTGCACTAATGTTTCTTGTATGCTCAATGGTTCTGATGAAATCTTATTGTACCTTGAGAAAAAATTAAACATTAAAGTTGGAAGCTCCTCAGATAAATATTTTTTAAAAGATGAGAGGGAGTGTTTGGCCGCATGTTGTGGTGCCCCAATGATGCAGATTAACCATAAATACTATGAAAATTTAACCATAGAAAAAATAGATAAAATATTTGAAGAGCTAGATAATGAAAAATAATATAAGAACTAATGAATTATGTTACGCAACTTTATCTTCTGATAATCCAAATTCATATGATACATATATCAACCAGGGTGGTTATTTAGCATGGAAAAAAATTCTTTCCAACCTTCCTAGTAAAAAAGAAATTATAGATACTGTTATAGATTCCGGCCTAAGAGGAAGAGGCGGGGCTGGATTTCCAACAGGAAGGAAATGGAGCTTTATTGACCAAACTTCAGATGTTATAAAATATCTTGTTTGTAATGCTGACGAGTCAGAACCTGGAACATGTAAAGATAGGGATATTCTTAGGTATAACCCACACTCTCTTATAGAGGGTATGCTTATAGCAAGCTATGCTATTGGGGCAGAAACTGCCTACTGTTATTTAAGAGGTGAGTTCATGGATGATGTTTATACTGTTTTTAAAGCTGCACTTCATGAAGCCTACGCTAATAAACTTATCGGTAAAAATATCTTAAATACAAATATAAATATTGAGCTTCACGATTTAATTGGGGCTGGAGCATACATAGTTGGTGAAGAGACAGCAATGCTGGAGTCTATAGAAGGTAAAAAAGGATTCCCGAGATTTAAACCTCCTTTCCCGGCTGTAAAAGGTCTTTTTGGTTATCCAACTATAATAAATAATGTGGAAACTTTAGCTTCCATTCCAAAAATTATAAATAATGGCCCCGAATGGTTTAAGTCTGTAGGAACTAAAGACAGCCCTGGTTTTAAATGTTTTTCGGTTTCTGGCCACGTAAATAGCCCGGGTAACTATGAAGTCCCACTAGGAACGCCATTTAAAGAATTATTAGAGTTGGCTGGCGGAATGAGGGAAGGAAATGTTCTGAAGGCTGTAATACCTGGGGGTTCCTCAGTCCCAGTTGTTCCCGGAGACATAATGCTTGAAACAAATATGGATTATGAGTCGCTGACTAAGGCAGGCTCTATGCTTGGCTCAGGAGCTATTATTATCATGGATGAAACAACTAATATGGTTGAAGTTGCTCACAGGATATCTAGATTTTATTATTCAGAATCTTGTGGTCAATGCACACCATGCAGAGAAGGCACAGGTTGGATGTATAGAATAATTGATCGAATACTTAAGGGTGATGGAAATCTAGAAGATATTAAAACTCTTGAGTCAATACCAGGAATGATTGCAGGTAGCACTATATGTGCGCTTGGTGATGCGGCAGCTATGCCAGTTGAAAGTTTTTTACGACATTATAAGAGTGAATTTTTAAAGTATATTAAATACGTAAGTGAGCAAGAAGAGATTCTAAGGGTAAGCGCAGAAAATAACAAAAATGAGTTTCCGTTGTATAAAAAATGAAAATAAAAATCAACAATAAAGAATATAGTTTTAATAAAGATGAGACGGTAATACAGATTGCCGATAGAAATGGCATTCATATTCCAAGATTTTGCTATCATGATAAGTTGTCAATCGCAGCAAACTGCAGAATGTGTTTAATAGAACAAGTTGGTGTTAATAAACCATTACCGGCATGTTCAACACCGGCTTCAGAAGATCAGCAATATTTTACAAAGTCTAATTTAGCAATTACATCTCAAAAAAATACAATGGAATTTTTATTGATTAACCACCCTCTTGATTGTCCAGTATGTGATCAAGCTGGGATGTGTGAACTGCAGGATCTTGCTCTAATGCATGGAAGAGTTAGGTCAAGGTATAAGCAGGAAAAGAGAGTTGTCAACGATCATGATATTGGCCCACTGATAAAGACTAATATGACTAGATGCATACACTGCACTAGGTGTGTTAGATACGGAGAAGAAATAGCCGGAGTTAAAGAATTTGGAACAGTTGGAAGAGGTGAAAGCATGGAGATTAGAACCTACTTAACTTCCGCAATTAACTCCCCAATGTCTGGAAACATGATAGATATTTGTCCGGTAGGAGCTTTAAATGCAGCACCTTCACATATGAAGGGGAGAACATGGGAACTTGAAGAAGTGAAGTTAATATCTCCACATGACTGCGTAGGCACAAATATAAATACTCATGTGACAGATAATAATATATTCAGAGTAGTGCCTTGCGAAAATAATAAAATTAATGAAGTCTGGATATCAGATAGAGATAGGTTTTCGTATGAGGCTGTAAAACATAGTGAAAGAGTAAAAAAACCAATTGCTAGGATTAATGGAAGACATGTGGAGGTTGAGTGGGACGAAGCGTTTGAGATTATAAAGAGTCAATTGGGCGGAATCAAAATCAATAATTCCGCAGGTTTTATTAGTGCCAACACAACTATAGAAGAGCAGTATCTTTTTCAGAAATGGCTAAGAGAGATAAATATAACTAATATAGATTATAGGGTTTCTCAAAATAATTTTGATTATGAAGATGAGTTGTTCCCAAAAATTGATATCCCAATAAAAGATATAGAAAATACTAAATCTATACTTTTAATAGATAGCAATATTACATACGACCAACCAATTTTATCTCATAAAATTAGAAAAGCATTTCTGAAAAATATGAAAATAAATTCAATACACACATATAATTATAATTATAATTTTAACCTAAGTAATTCACTATTAATAAACCCTAATTTATTATCAGAAACTTTAATTGATATAATTGAGTATCTAACAGTTATTACAGTAAGTGATAAAACTCTAAGTCAAATTGATATTCCTAGCGCTATTAAGAAAAATTTTAAGGGGTTAACAAATAAAAATATTATTGAAATAAGTAATGATCTTTTAATTAATAACTCTCTAATTATCTTTGGTTCAAACTTAACCAGTCACCCAGATTTCCAGTTACTTAAGATATTAACTAATATTATTTCAATTTTAACAAAATCAAATAAAGGTTTTTTAGGTTCAAATAGCAATGAAGCTGGGGCGTGGTTGAGCGGGTGTTTACCAGATAAGTCTGAAACATCATATGGCATAACAACTAGCGGGCTAAATATTTTTGAGTCAATTAATAAAAAATTAGAGTCTTACATTATATATAACTTAGACCTAGTAGATTTCCATTATTATGAAGAATTAAAAAAATCTCTCGATAATGCGAAATTTGTACTAGGCTTTCATAGTTTTATTTCAGAGGAAGATAAAAATTTTTATGATGTGATTCTTCCGTTAGCTACAATTTTTGAGAGTCCGGGAACTTTTGTAAATATTGAAGGTGAGTGGCAATCTTTCGTTCAAAGCTGTCAGCCGCATCACATGTCTAAAGAAGGTTGGAAAATTCTAACAAAGCTCAGATTATTGCATGGAGCTAAATTAAATAATTCTCTGGACTACATTGATATATTGAATGAGGTTAACTCCAGCGTAAGAAATAAAAAATTAATTTTTCAAGACAAAGTTGATAATATTATTACCAATAAAGAGTCTTATGGGTCGCATTTAATTAGATGCGGGGGTAATAGTAGTTATTATAGTGATAATATTGTTAGAAGAGCGCCATCCCTTAACTCTATTAATTCTAATAAAAATTCAGCTAGTATAAATAAAAAAACTTTAGAACAAAATAATATAGATTTATCAAAAAATAAAATAATTGTTAAGCAGGGGACTAGCAGCATGTTAGTGGAACTAGTGGTGGATGAAAATGTTGCCGATGGGTGCGTATATATTATTAATTCTAACAAAGAGCACTATGAGCTAGGAAAACAATACCAACCTATATTAATTGAAAATGTATGATTTTATAACAAACAATTTGAATGAATTATTTATTTACCTTGGTGAATTGAGTATTTTGCCACATACCTTAATTATGGTGATTGCTATTATTGTACCTTTATTAGTAGCAGTTGCTTATTACACTTATGCAGAAAGAAAAATTATTGCTTCTATGCAAGGTAGGTTGGGTCCAAATGTTGTTGGACCGAAAGGTTTAATGCAACCGTTTGCTGATGGGGTAAAACTTTTTTTTAAAGAGATTGTTATTCCAGCAGATTCTAATAAATTTCTATTTTTATTAGCGCCAGTAATTACTTTCACTGTTGCTTTTAGTGCGTGGGCTGTAATACCTTTTGACAACTCTATGGTTCTAGCAGATATAAACGCAGGACTTTTATATATTTTAGCTATGACATCATTAGGTGTGTATGGAATTATAATAGCAGGTTGGGCATCAAATTCTAAATATGCTTTATTAGGTGCTATGCGATCAGCTTCTCTTATTATAGCTTATGAAATTGCGATGGGTTTTTCTTTAGTTGGAGTAATCATGGTATCTGGCAGCTTAAATCTTGGTGATATTGTAAGTAGTCAAGCAGGCTCTATTTTTAATTGGCTATGGGTTCCATTATTTCCATTATTTATTATTTATTTCATAGCTGGTGTAGCAGAAACAAATAGAGCGCCTTTTGATGTCGCTGAAGGAGAATCTGAATTAGTGGCAGGTTTTCACGTTGAATATTCAGGAATGGGATTTGCAATATTCTTTATAGCTGAATATGCAAATATGATATTAATATCAATATTGACAGCAATTTTATTCTTTGGAGGTTGGCTATCACCTTTTAATATTGATAATGCAATTATTCTAGAGATAAACGATTATGCTAACAACATAATATTATTTCTTATTAGTGATGGTGTTCATTGGCTAATTATAAAAACTTTATTTTTTATGTTTTGCTTTATATGGTTTAGGGCGACATTCCCTAGATATCGTTATGACCAAATAATGAGGTTAGGTTGGAAGATTTTAATACCAATAACTATAATATGGATATTTGTAGAAATGATATTGATATATTACAAAGTCGAGCCGTGGTTCGCATAATAAAATTTATATGATAAAAAATTATTTAAAAAGTTTTTTCCTTTATGAGCTGTTGCTAGGTATGAAAGTAACATTTCTTAATATGTTTAAAAAGAAAAGTACTTTGCATTATCCATATGAAAAAACTCCTCAATCACCAAGATTTAGAGGTTTGCACGCGCTAAGACGTTATCCAAATGGTGAGGAAAGATGTATAGGATGCAAGCTATGTGAGGCAGTTTGCCCTGCTTTAGCTATAACAATGGAAACCGAAGAAAGAAATGATGGAACAAGAAGAACCACAAAGTATGATATAGATCTATTTAAATGTATTTTTTGTGGATTTTGTGAGGAGGCATGTCCTGTAGATGCGATAGTAGAAACTCGAATATTTGAATACCATTTTGAAGAACGTGGTGAAAATATTATTAAAAAAGGGGACCTCTTGAAAATTGGGGAAAAATTTGAAGATCAGATATTAGTGGATCAGGCTGCTAAATCTCAACAGAGATAATATTTATGGATATCGTATTAATTTTATTTTATTTGGTAACTTCAGTAATTATAGTTGCTGCAATAAGCTTGGTATTTGTTAATAACACCGTTCATGCTGCTTTGCTTTTGGTGTTAATTTTCTTTAATAGCGCAGTGTTGTGGCTACTTTTGAAAGCAGAATTTTTATCTATAGTTTTGGTCTTGGTTTATGTGGGCGCAGTTCTGGTTCTTTTTCTTTTTGTAATAATGCTTCTTGATGCTCCTATTAAAAAAAATATAAACCAAAAAATTTACCTACTATTTTCCGTTATAGTGTCAATAATTATGTTTGCTGAATTGTTCATGGTTATTTTTTATAATGATTTTTCAAGCATAGAAAATATTAATACTTACCCGGGTATCAGTAATACGCATGAGATTGGTATGTCATTATTTACAGAGCATATTTTATCTTTTGAAATAACAGCATTTATTCTCCTTGTGGCAATTATTGCTGCAATTGCAATAAATACATCGGGTAAGAAAAAAGCATTACGACAAGACCCTAGTAAGCAGATATTAGCAAATAAAAGTTCTCGTCTAAAAATAATTAAGGATAAAGACCTATGATAACTATTACTCATTATTTGGTGTTTAGTGCGTTATTATTCTGTATAAGTATTGCTGGAATATTTATTAATAGAAAAAATATTTTACTTCTTCTTATGTCTATAGAGTTAATGCTTCTTTCGGTAAATACAAATTTTATTGTTTTTTCACATTTTAATAATGATATTTCAGGTCAAGTTTTTGTATTTTTTATATTAGCGGTTGCAGCTGCAGAATCTGCAATAGGTTTGGCAATTATAGTTTCTTTATTTAGAATTAGAAACTCTTTAGAAATTAACTCAATTAATAAACTTAAGGGTTAAAAAATGGAATTATTATTATTATCCATACCTCTTTTATTATTAATTAGCTCGATACTTATTGGGCTGAGCTCTAATGTAATAAATAACTTCTATTCGGGCATTATCAGTACAACGCTTGTATTCACTAGCTTTATTTTTTCATTATTCCTTTTATTTAATATTTATGTAAGTGACAATCTTATATATTACAACAATTTTTATAATTGGATATCCATATACGGTTTAGATATTGGTATAGGTTATCTAATTGATAAGTTTTCATCAATAATGCTTTCAGTTGTTCTTTTCATATCGCTTGTAGTCCATATTTATAGTATTGGCTACATGAGATATGAAGAAGATTTTAAAAGATTTTTCTCCTATATTGCTTTATTTACTTTTTCGATGATATTACTCGTTATATCAAATAATTTAATTCAATTATTTATTGGCTGGGAAGGAGTGGGTTTAGTTTCCTACCTACTCATAGGTTTCTTTTATAAAAAAAAATCCGCTATTAAAGCAAACTTAAAAGCCTTCTTAGTTAATAGAATAGGAGATATGTTTTTCATCCTAGGTATTGCTATGATCTACGGAGCTTGCAACTCGTTTGATTACAAAACAATATTTTTAAGTATTGATTTGATTCATGCTCGTTCATCAGAATCATATTTAGGCTTAAGTTATATAGACTTGGCTTGCTTATTACTATTTATTGGTGCTATGGCTAAGTCAGCCCAGATACCTTTGCATGTATGGTTACCCGACTCTATGGAAGGCCCTACACCAATCTCTGCATTAATACATGCTGCAACAATGGTTACAGCTGGAATATTTATGGTGGGAAGATTATCACCTTTATATGAGCTAACTAGCTTTACAACAGACTTTATTTTAATAATTGGCGCTTCAACTGCTTTATTTATGGGGGTTATATCTATTTTTGAGAATGATATCAAGAAAATAATAGCTTACTCAACGATCTCTCAATTAGGATACATGGTTTCTGCTTTAGGAATTAATGCTTACACGGTATCTTTTTTTCACTTATTTACACACGCTTTTTTTAAAGCACTTTTATTTTTATGCGCCGGATCAATTATAATGTCTCTCCATCACAATCAAGATATAACGAAAATGGGTGGGCTAAAATCTAAACTACCAGTTACTTATATTTGTTTTTTTATCGGGACATTATGCATAATAGGCTTTCCTTTTACATCGGGATTCTTTTCCAAAGATTTAATATTGGAAGTAATGTTATTAAAGGGAACAGGAATAACATATATAGCCTATATAATGCTGCTAATAGCCGCCCTAGTAACAACAATATACTCCCTAAGATTATTATTTATTGTTTTTTACGGTAAGTACAGGGGAGGAGATATTGAGAAAATTTCTGAGCAATCGTATGTGATTATTGTGCCGTTAATACTATTATCAGTTATGTCAATAATCGCTGGGTATTTTATAAAAGTATTTATAGAGCTTCCTATATTTATGTATGGAATTCCAGAAATACATTATGATGGGTTGGTGACATATATTGAACATGGGATACTATCACCAGCAACGTTAACATTAGTATTGGGCTTCTATATCGCAAAAAAATTATATAAAGATAATGCAAAGCCAGAATTCCTAGAAAATAATTTTCTAAATAATACTAAATTAATAATTATTTCCAAATATAAATTCGATGAAATTTTTATTGAGGCGTCAGTAATTTTAAAAAAAATATCAGCTTTCATGTCTATCAAGCTTGATACTTTGGTAATAGATAATTTTATTGTAAATGGCATTCCAAAAAAAATTAATAATCTCTCTGGTTTTTTAAAAAATTCTAGTACTGGGTATCTGTACCACTATGCTTTTTGTATTGTGTTATCTCTAGTTGTAATTCTAGGAATAATATTGGCGAGGTCATTGTAATGGAAAATATATTATCTTTACTGATATGGGTTCCAATAATCTCCGGGCTAGCTCTTTTATTTTTTAATAAAAAAAGTTATTTTACTGATGTATATAATATTATTGTTAATAGTTTGGTTTTTGCCTTATCGGTATTCTTGCTATTAAATTTTGATGTAAGATCTCTTGATTTCCAATTTATAGAAAGTTTAAAATGGATACCCTCATTAAATATAAACTATCATCTTGGTGTTGACGGTATTTCAACTTTATTAATACTGCTTAATACTATTATTTTTTTAATTGTTGCTTTTTATAATTCAACATTAAATTTAAAGAAGCGTAATCAGTATTACGCAAGTTTTTTAATTGCTAGTGGTTTAACGATAGGAGTTTTTTCCGCGTTAGATGCTATGCTATTTTATATTTTTTTTGAAGCCTTGCTAATACCAATGTTTATTATCATTGGAGTGTGGGGAGGGGCTAATAGAATCTATGCCGCTATTAAATTTTTTATCTATACTTTCTTGGGCTCTGTGCTTTTATTAATTTCTTTTTTATATATTAATTCTTCAATATCATCATTTAGTGTTTTATCGTTTTATGAGGCAAGCTTCTCATTGATTGAACAGAAGTGGCTTTTTGTGGCTATGGCTATTGCTTTTGCAATTAAAATACCAATGTTTCCTTTTCACACGTGGCTTCCTGATGCGCATGTTCAAGCCCCAACGTCTGGCTCCGTAATATTAGCTGCAATATTACTAAAAGTTGGAGCATATGGCTTTATAAGATTTGTTATGCCTGTTGTACCACTAGGAGCATCAGCATTAGATATCTATTTTATAGTTTTATCTATTATAGCAATAGTTTATGTGGGTGTAATTGCTATATCTCAAAACGATATGAAGAAATTAATTGCATACTCATCAATTTCACACATGGGTTTTGTAACGCTTGGTTTTTTTATAATTTTCCAGTTATTCGAAAATACATCAAGCAGATCAGATTTGATTATAAGTTTGTCAGGTAGTATTTATCAAATTATCTCTCATGGTTTTATTTCTGCAGCTTTGTTTATATGTGTTGGATCAATCTATGATAGATATAAAACAAAAAAAATATCAGATCTTAGTGGGCTGCTGACACAGATGCCAATTTATAGCTGGTACTTTGTATTTTTTGCTTTAGCAAATTGTGGGTTACCAGGAACTTCAAGTTTTGTTGGTGAATTATTAATAATAATTTCTGCGTACAAGGCAAATTTTGTCTATGCGTTTTTTGCATCTACAACTTTAATAATATCTGCAGTATATTCATTATGGTTGGTCAAACGAGTAGTTTATGGAGAACCCAAAATTTCTATGAAAAATAATATTGACGCAAATATGACTGAAAAAATATTACTATTTTCTCTAGCGATTATAGTTTTAGTGTTAGGCGTATATCCAGACTATATAATTAATTTCATTAACCCGTCTTTACAAAGTATAACTGACAATATAATTACTAAAATATGATAATAGAAAATCTAATAAATAGCGTACTTAACTTTATCCCAGAAATTATTTTATTTGTGATGTCTATGGTTGTTTTAATTGCTGGTGTATTTAAAACCACTAAAAATTATGTATTTCATGTAACTATTTTCTCAGTAATAGCTGCAATAATTTGTTGTATTGCTTTTTATCCAGACAAGTCATTATTACTATTTAATTCTGTTCTGATTAAAAGTGAAATAACAGAGTTTTTTAAATTTATTTGTTTTTTCATATTCGCTATACAGTTAATTGTTTCTAAAGATTATTTAAAGGAAAGACGGTTAGGTTCGGGAGAGTTTTATTCATTGTTAATTTTTGCTCTTCTCGGTTGTTTTATTATTATTTCTGCTAATAATTTAATACTGCTTTTTCTTGGAGTAGAGTTATCTTCGCTAAGTTTGTATTCATTAATAGCCTTAAATAGATCAAGCTTTCTTTCAAGTGAGGCAGCAATAAAATATTTTATTCTCAGTATCATTGCTTCTGCAATAATCTTATTTGGATTCTCGTATTTATATGGAATAACAAATACACTTTCAATTTCAAATATTATTTTATATGCAAGTGTTAACGATATCTCTAATTTATATTTATTTTCTTATGTGCTGATATTTATTGGAGTGGCCTTTAAATTTGCTGTAGCTCCATTTCATATGTGGTTGCCTGATGTTTATGAGGGAGCCCCTTTGCCAATAACAAGTTTTATTGCTTCAGTACCAAAGATCGCTTTTTTTGTTCTTGCCTATAGATTTTTAAATGAAAATCCCATTGTTTTAAATGATAGCTTTTCAAAGCTTTTGCTTTTATTAGGTGTATTTTCTATATTTATTGGTAATCTATTTGCGTTAGCGCAGAAAAAAATTATGAGAATATTGGCGTACTCTGGTGTAGCAAATTCTGGGTTTATTTTTTTAGCTTTATTCACAGCTGTTGAATTTAATTTTTCTGTAGCAGCTTTTTATGTAATCTCTTATTCAATTACAGTTGTGTCTGCAATATCTATTATTACATTTGCCTCATCAAATAAATTTAATTTAGTGTATATAAAAGACCTTAAGGGACTTGCATCTCAGTCAGGATATCTTTCTATTCTATTCATGATCACCCTTCTATCAACAGCGGGAATCCCATTAACAGTTGGATTTTATGCTAAATACTTAGTTTTAGATGCTTTAGTAGACATGGAATTAATTGTTTTAGCTGTAATAGTTGTGCTAATGACAGTTGTTGGCTTATATTATTATTTAAGAATAGTGTGGTTTATGTTTTTTGAGTCTGGCTTTAATAGCTTAATTAAAACTAATGGCAAGTTATCTTTAGGTGTTTTATCTATAATTCCTGCATTAATTATATTGGTATTTTTATTCCCTAATGAAATATTTCAGTATGTTTTTAACATACTTACTTGATAAATTATATTTCTTAAGTACACTCCATACATACGGTGCGGGGTGGAGCAGTCTGGCAGCTCGTCGGGCTCATAACCCGAAGGTCGTAGGTTCGAATCCTACCTCCGCTACCAGTTAGTTTTTTTCTCAATTTAATTTTATAAATAAAGGTGCTTATGTCTGAAGATATGCGAAATATCGCTATTATTGCTCACGTTGATCATGGAAAAACTACCTTGATTGATTCAATATTAAAACAAAGCGGTACATTTAGAGATAATCAACAAGTTGAAGAAAGACTGATGGACTCCGGTGACTTAGAAAAAGAAAGAGGGATCACTATACTTGCGAAACCAACGTCTGTTAACTGGAAAGATACCAGAATAAATATAATAGATACTCCAGGTCATGCTGATTTTGGTGGAGAAGTTGAGAGAGTTCTAGGTATGGCAGATGGAGTTATTCTTTTAACTGATGCTGCTGAAGGCCCTATGCCGCAAACAAAATTTGTACTAGGAAAAGCTTTAGCTCAAGGCTTAAAACCAATGGTAATAATAAATAAAGTTGATAGACCTGATGGAAGGCCAGACGAGGTTATTGATGAAGTATTTGATTTATTTGTATCTTTAGAGGCTACAGATGAACAATTAGATTTTCCAATTATGTATGCTTCTGGTAGAGATGGATGGTGTGTAAACGAGCTTGCAGACGAGAGAAAAGATCTGCATGCATTGATGGATTTAATATTAGAATATGTAGCGGCACCTAAAGTAGAAGCTGAAAAACCTTTCGCTATGTTATCTACGCTTTTAGATTCAGACCCATATCTTGGTAGGTGTTTAATAGGAAGAGTTGAGCAGGGCTCCGCAAAAGTTAATGATAGCGTGAAATCAATAAATTTAGATGGAGAGACGGTAGAAACTGGCCGCTTAACAAAACTTTTAAGGTTTGATGGGGCGGATAGAGTTCCTGTAGATGAAGTGCATGCCGGAGATATAATATGTATCGCGGGTTTAACAAAAACTTCCGTAGCAGACACCATTTGTGATTCAGAAGTAACGGTTCCAATTCAGTCTACACCTATAGACCCACCAACAATGTCTGTAACAATTCTTGTTAATGACTCACCGTTAGCGGGACTAGAAGGCAAGAAAGTTACATCCACTGCAATTAGAGAAAGACTTATGGCGGAAGCAGAAATTAATGTCGCTATTACGTTTTCAGAAAATAGTAATAAAGATGCGTTTGAGATTGGAGGAAGAGGTGAGCTTCAGTTAGGGGTTCTGGTAGAGCAAATGAGAAGAGAGGGTTTTGAGTTAACGGTCTCGCGACCAAATGTTCTTTATAAGACTGACTCAGAAGATAATAGGTTAGAACCAATTGAAGAAGTAACTATTGACGTAGATAAAGAATTTTCAAGTACAGTTATAGATGGAATGAATAAAAGAAAATCAGAGATGACTGATATGAAGTCCGCAGAAGGCGATAAAGTACGTTTAATATTTTTAGCTCCCTCAAGGGGTTTAATAGGCTATCAAAGTATGTTTTTAACTGCCACAAGAGGAACTGGAGTAATTAATAGAGTTTTTCATTCTTATGGGAAGTATAAGGGAGAAATGTCCTCTAGGAGAAATGGAGCATTAGTTTCAACAGAAACAGGTGTGGCTGTAGCTTATGCAATTTTTAATTTACAGTCTAGTGGGGTAATGTTTATTGAGCCTCAGACAAAAATTTACAAAGGTATGATAGTTGGCGAGCATAGCAAAGAAAATGATTTGGATATAAATGTCCTAAAAGGTAAGCAGCTTACTAACGTGAGAGCATCAGGAACTGATAAGGCTGTAACTTTAGTGCCACCCAGAACTAT
>ENA-ORXF01000374-ORXF01000374.1-marine-metagenome-genome-assembly--contig:-NODE-374-length-33449-cov-16.098945_pt1 | contig 33449 bp, 67 predicted proteins | sample MGYA00237864_ERZ511476 | MGnify/ENA primary metagenome ERZ511476 (study PRJEB26306, sample SAMN06343908) | marine metagenome | isolation source: coastal waters | place: Atlantic Ocean: West Antarctic...
CTGACGCATAATATTAGTCAGTAATAACTAAGACTATGAGGAGGGGGTTCGCCCCCTCCTTAACTTAACATGGAGAATACAAATGACTATATCATTAGATAAACTGAAAACAAGACGAGAAGAACTCGCAAAGAATTATGACGACCTAACTAAAAATATTTTTGAAGGCGAAAAACAAGTAGTAAACTTAAAAGATCAACGAAATGCAATGGGCGGTGCCCTACAACAAGTTGAAATGTTTATTAAAGAAGAAGAAGAAAGTGACGTAATGCCAGAAGAAAAGGCAGCAGCACTTAATATCGCAACTTCATAGAAAGATAATTATGGAAAAGAAAGATAACAGTTCTCAACCTTTACAAGAGATTTTAGAGAGTAATCCTAATGCTGAACTAATTGAGGAAGAGGAACTTGACAAAGATTCAAAAAAACAGATTAAGGAAAAGAAATAATGAAAAGTTTTAAACAATACAACGAGGCTTATACTGACGCTGGTGCTTTAAAACAAGCGGAAGATGAAACTCATGCAGCTTTTAATGTTCAAGATCCTCTTGCACTACAAAAACTTAATGGTTATGTTGGTGCATTAGCAGATAAAGAATATTTACAACCAAATGCAGCAGTCGAGCAATTGGCTATGCGACTAGGTACTGTGGGACTAAATTTTAGATTACCTAATATCGAAGGTGATAAAGGTAATACTACTGTTGAAGTAAATCAATTCGGTGGTAGATATGGAAAGACTACAGACAATTCTAACGGACCTATGTCTGATGGAACTGAAATAGAAAATGGTGACGGAATTTCTCATAAGAAAGATGGCGGATTAAAGTTAGAGTTCAATTGGGAAAAACAAGCAAATAACACATATAAGGTTTTTGCAAATTTAGTATAATACGATTTTAGATTGGTGATTTTATAATGGTTGATTTTTCAACTTTGACGCCTGAGAATATTAATATGTTCGCTATGAAACAATATGATAACCCCTCTTGTGTTGATGAACAGGAATTTTTAGATGATATGAAGCGTTTCAAATACTTGAAACGCCTATTTAGAAAATATGAAACATCTAAGGACTTAAAGGCAAGACTGATTATAAATCATATAATCATTCTAACAAATGTATTCGGTGTAGATGCCGCAACAACCCTCCTGTACTTCAAAATAGAGAAAAATCATTGGATAATATTAAAGACATTTTTGGTGTATCTACACTTTATGCCAGAGACGGACTTAATACATACACCGATTGATAGAAAAGTATTAGTAGAACTAGGAAAGATTTAATGAGTAGAGTAGTTGACGCCCTGATAACATATAGAGTACTAAAACTATTGGTTACACCATTCAATAAAACTAAAGCATTTAAACTTGGTATTATTGATGAGAAGGGTAAAGTTTTACTCAAGATGAAGCAGATCAAGAAGATGGATAGTAGTTTTACAAAAACTCAAATGTTGAAATCTTATACTTTATTGATTCGTTTTGTGTTTAATTTGAAAAGACTATTGAGTAAAGTGGGTATTCGTGGTGCATTGGGAACAGCAGCTGCTGCGGCAATTGCTTTCTTAAAAGAAGAAACCGAGACTACTGAGCAACTCGAAAAAGAAGTGTATAAGTACTTAAAAGAAAACGGATTTGAATTTGAAATGAATGAGGGTTACGGTGAACCTTTAGTTGAAGGTCAGTATAAAGTCAGACACGATATATATGATCTAGATGGCGAGATAGTCATAAATAAAGACGATACGATTGATTTTAAGACGGCTACAGACAATATACTTGGGTATGATGTATTCAAGTATCAAGATGTTTATTTAACAACTGAGGATTTATATGTCTAAAATAGAAGAAGACGCTCCAGTAAATGCAACTGGTACTGCCGTTACAGGCACAGGTGATGATAGTTCAACTGTAATCGTTAAAAAAAGAAAAGAGATGAGAGATCGTCTACTAAGAAGATTTAAGATTAAAGAAACAATCGATAGACTGATTCCAACTTTAGAATATCCTAAAGATGAAATAACTGAACGCAAGAAACAACTCAAAGCAATGGCAGTTGGTTCTAAAGATGTTCCTAACTTTGGTAACTCTGATAATCGATACAATCAAGAAGGTGTCGCACAAGATCCAGATGTCAAATCTAAAGACGGTACTCAACCTAAAAAATATTACAAAACATTATCAAAGTCAGAAAAAGAGAAAAGAGCAAAACATTTCTCTAAACAAGACTACAAAAAATCAGATGATAATGATGATTACAAACCAGCTCCTGGCGATAAAGACGCTAAGACTAAACTATCTAAGTACACAAAAAAATATAAACAGATGTATGGTGAAGAGTTTGTAATGGAAGAAATCAAAGGTATAACTAATAAGGCGAAGAAATCAGGGATGCCTTATTCAATTCTCAAAAAAGTTTACGATAGAGGTATGGCTGCTTGGAAAGGTGGACATAGACCTGGTACAACGCAACAACAATGGGCGTTTGCAAGAATTAATTCTTTTATAACAAAGAGTCCTGGTACTTGGGGTAAGGCAGATAGTGACCTTGCGAAAAAAGTAAGAGGACAATGAGTAAGTCTTATAAAGATTTTGTAAAAGAATATAGTATGGGACTACAAGTTCCTGCTACAAGTTATTTGAAACCTTTAGGTTCACTTATTTCTGGTAAACCTTTACGGAAGAAAGAAAGTGTATCTAAAGATAAGATTATGAAGAAGAAAAAGATATCAAAAAAATAAGGAGACAATTATGTTAACAACAGTAAAAAATTGGTGCGGAGATAGATTTAAAGAAAGAACATCTTGGGATGGCGGAATGCTTATCGGTGGATGTCTTTGTGTAATTCTACTTGGCGGTATTGCTAAATGGGCTGCTTGGGCAGGACTCGTTTGGGGTATCTATACAATAGTTAAATCACAATAAGGATTCTAACATGGATGATAATAAGTTAACTGAACTATCATCTAACTTTACTTGGACAACAGCCTCTTATATGGCAGAGTTGTCCAAGTATTGTTATGACAGCGAAGTAAAATTTAAAGACGCTATAGCAGATAAATCTTGGACTATCAAATACTTTGACTTTGGTGGTACTCAAGCATATGCTCTTAACGGTAAAGATAATTTCATATTAGTTTTTAGAGGAACACAACCTAATGAATGGCAAGATATCAAAGCAGATTTAGATGTTAAGAAAGTTAATTCATCAACTGTCGATGGTCATGTAGAAGGTAAAGTTCATAGAGGTTTCAAATATGCTCTGAATGATGTTTGGAAAAACATTAAAGAACATATGGAAAAATGTAATGCAAATCAAAAACAAATATTCATAACAGGTCATAGTCTAGGTGCTGCTCTTGCTACACTAGTTGCAGGTAGATTAAACAATCCAGATGTAGTTTTATACACATACGGATCGCCTAGAGTTGGAAGTAAGAAGTGGAATTCTATGCAGAAGTTCACTCATTATAGATTTAGAAACAATAACGATTTGGTGACTAGAATACCACCTGCGTTTATGGGTTTCAGACATAATGGAAAATTTATGTACTTTGATACAGATAGTGAAGTATCAGTAAATCCAACATTTAAGAAAAAATTAGTAGAATGGTTTAAAGGAATGATTAAAGGTATATTTACACTTTCATTTGATTCTTTTAGTGACCATGATATATCTACATATCATAAACTATGTAAATTTCAGGAGATGAAATAATGTGGGAAATAATTAATGATATGGCAACTAACAGATTGTGGATTTACACAGCATTAGTCGGGTCATTATTCGGTCTTGCATTTTCAACATACTTTAAAGGCACAAGAATAGGTCTTTGGATGTATGGTAAGTTTGATACATTTGCAGACTATCTAGTTGAACGCTGGGGATTAACTTGGTTACAACAACCAGATGACGCATGGAGAAAGAAGTATCCATATGTTACTAAAAAGATTGACGAGATAGAAAGAAACTCTATAAAACGAGTAGTAGAGTTAGAAAAAAGAATAATTAAATTAGAAAAATAATGTTTAAAATAAAACTTATTATAATGTTGATTGCGGCAGTAGGTATTGCTGGTGGATTTGCTTATGTGTATAAACTTAAAGCAGACAATGCTATACTTAAAGCAAATCAAATACAACTAGAAACTGCTATCAATGAGCAACAAGAAGTTATAACTCAACAAAAAGAGTCATACGAAAATATCTTAACTACAAATAAAGAACTAAGTGCTAAACTAGAAGTGCTTCAAAAAGACAATGACGAACTTACTAAGAAGTTTGCTAAGTATGATATCGCAACTTGGGGTATGGAAAATCCTGAGGCAGCACAGAAAGTTATCAACAAAGCTGTTCGTCATGTAAATAGATGTATAGAGATTGCTTCTGGTTCTCCTCTTGTTGAGCAAGATGATTATAATAAACAATGCCCTGCATTGATAGAGAGTTTAAAATGAGAGTATTAATTATAGTATTAGCAATGTTTCTAATGACTGCTTGTGCTGGTATTAAGAAAATAGAAACAGTAAAAGTTGCTATTGCAAAACCATCTCTTAATCTAGACTTACCTAACCCACTTACTTCAAATGATGTAGAGTGGATTGTAATTAACAAAGACAACTATCAAGAGGTCTTTGATAAACTTACAGCAGATGGTAAACAACCTGTACTATTTGCACTTACAGATAAAGGTTATCAAGCATTGGCAATAAACTATGCAGACATAAGAAAAGTGATTGCAGAACAGAGACAAATTATCATTTCATATCAGGAATATTACGAACCACAACCTTCAGAATAGATAAATATTAGTATGTCAGATTTAGAAAAAATCAATACTAAGATAGCTTTATTAGAAAAGGATGCAGAGGCAAGCGAGAATATTCATCACAGACTAGAAGTTGCTATTGAAAAACTATCTGATTGTGCCATATCTTTAAAGGGTATGTTAATACAACAAGAAACTAAACTATCTAAGGCAGAGCAAACAGATGAGGATATCTTTATCACTTTAGAGTCTCGAAGAAAAGAATGGGACAATGATCTCAAGGAATTGCATTCCAGAATAAATACCGAGAGTAAGTATCTAAGAGAAATGCACTCGTTATCTGAAGCAAAGATAATGGAAGAAATTCGTGGTATCAGAGCTGGGTTAGATAATAGAGTTGGTATGTTAGAGAAGTGGCGATGGGTAATCATAGGTTGTGCCATTATGGTAGGATTACTGATGAATAACCCAGTATTCTTCGAAATGATTGCTTGACTTTTCAACCAATTTTTGTTATAATGTATAGATGTCATCTTATATAGATATTAAATTTCTCAATCTTTTATCTACAAGACTTCCAAAATTCAAAAGAAAATCGGATAAACTATTTAACTTTAGATGTCCGCATTGTGGTGACTCTAAAAAGTCATCTAACAAGGCAAGGGGGTTTGTGTATGAGAAGAAGAATGAACTGTTTTTCAAATGCCATAACTGCGGTATGGGCCAATCACTCGGCAATCTCATTAAGTTTATTGATCCACTTCTACATAAAGAATATATCTTTGAACGATTCAAAGATGGTAGAGTAAGTGAAGAAAAGACTGAACTTGATTTTACTCCTTCAAAAGAACTAAAAATAAAAGATAGAGTTGAGCGACAACTTGACACACTCATTCGATATGATAAGTTAGTCACAACTCACCCAGCAAAACAAGTACTATACAAAAGACTTATACCTAAAGAACATTGGGATAAGTTTTTCTTCTGTCCTAACTTCTATGAGTGGACTAATAGTATTATACCTAATAAGTTTCCAGATACAAGACAAGATCACCCTAGAATTGTAATACCTTTCTATGATAGAGCAGGTAAATTCTTTGCATTTCAAGGTCGTGCATTTGGTAAAGAGCAACCTAAGTATATCACAATCAAATTTGATGAGTCTAAACAAAAAATCTATGGTTTAGATAGAGTTGATTTGAATAAACCTGTGATGATAACAGAAGGTCCTATCGATAGTTTGTTTGTTGACAATGCAATTGCACTCGCTGGGGCTGATGCTGTTGTAAATATACAACACACTCAATGCACTATGATCTTTGATAATGAACCTAGAAACAAACATATTGTAGACCGTATGATTAAGGCTGTAGATGAAAAATTTAATTTGGTCATCTGGCCAAAGTCTTTACAAAACAAAGACATAAATGATATGATAATTGCAGGAAAGACCCAAACACAAGTGGCAAGTCTTATATATAGTAATACATTTAGCGGACTTTCAGCACTTCAACAAATAAACCAATGGAAAAGGATATAACCCCTATGTCGAATCATCTACCTACAAGCTATCAACAATACATTCATAAATCAAGATATGCGAGGTTTGTAGATGAGGATAAAAAGAGAGAGAGTTGGCCTGAAACTGTAACAAGATACTTTGATTTCATGGCAAATCATCTAAAAGAAAATCATAAACATAGTATACCTAATAGAGAAGAACTAGAAGAAGCAGTTCTAAATCTAGATGTAATGCCTTCTATGAGAGCATTGATGACTGCTGGGCCTGCATTAGATAGAGACCATACTGCTGGTTACAATTGTAGTTATATTCCTATTGACAATGTAAGATCATTTGATGAAGTAATGTATATACTATTATGTGGCACTGGAGTTGGTTTTTCAGTAGAAAGAGAACTTGTAGACAAGTTGCCAACAGTTGCTGAGCGTGTTGAAAAATCAGAAACAATAATCGTAGTAGAAGATAGTAAAACAGGATGGGCAAGATCATTCAAAGAACTAATCGCTATGTTATACTCTGGTCAGATACCTAAGATTGATGTATCTAAAATCAGACCTGCAGGTGCAAGACTTAAAACTTTTGGTGGTCGTGCTTCTGGTCCTCAACCATTAGTTAATCTATTTGATTTTGCAATCAATACATTTAGAGATTCTGCTGGTAGAAAACTTGATAGTTTAGAATGCCATGACCTAGTGTGTAAAGTAGGTGAAGTAGTTGTAGTTGGTGGTGTAAGAAGATCAGCACTAATCTCACTAAGTAATATTCAAGATGATAGAGTTCGTAAAGCGAAAATGGGACAATGGTGGGAGATGAATAGTCAAAGAGCATTGGCAAACAACTCTGCTTGTTATACTCGTACTCCTGATATGGGATTGTTTATGCATGAATGGAAATCATTATATGATTCTAAATCAGGCGAGAGAGGTATCTTTAATCGTGAGGCTGCGAAAAAGAAAGTTGCAGAAAATGGTCGTAGAGATCCTAACCATGAATTTGGTACTAACCCTTGTTCAGAAATCATATTAAGACCATATCAATTTTGTAATCTAACAGAAGTAGTCATTCGTGCTATAGATGAATCAAAAGATTTAAAAAGAAAAGTTAGACTTGCAAGTCAACTAGGTACATATCAATCTACACTTACAGATATTAAATATCTAAGAAAGATATGGAGAGACAATACAGAAGAAGAAAGACTACTTGGTGTATCACTCACAGGTATTATGGACAATCAATTAACGATTGAAGCAGATCCTAAACTATTAAAGTCTATGCGAGAAATGGCAGTAGAAACTAATAAAGATTTTGCAAAGAAACTCAAGATACCTCAATCAGCTGCTACAACTTGTATCAAACCTTCTGGCACAGTCAGTCAGTTAGTTGATAGTGCTTCAGGTATTCATACAAGACATAGTGATTATTATATTAGAACTGTAAGAGGTGATAATAAAGACCCACTAACTCAAATGATGAAAGATCAAGGTATACCAAATGAACCAGATGTAATGAATCCTACTTCAGTTAGTGTATTCTCTTTTCCTACTGCTTCACCTAAAGGTGCAGTTACAAGGGATGAGTTTACTGCTATCGAACAGTTAGAGATTTGGTTAAAATATCAAAGAAACTGGTGTGAACATAAACCTTCTTGCACAATATCAGTAAGAGACTCTGAATGGATGGAAGTTGGTGCGTGGGTGTATAAACACTTTGACGAAGTATCTGGTGTAAGTTTCTTACCTCATTCTGACCATACATATCAACAAGCACCTTATCAAGATATAGATAAAGAAAAGTATAATGAACTTAAAAAGTTAATGCCTAAGTCAGTTGACTTTGAAAAACTAAAAAATTATGAAAATGATGACAATACAACTGGTACTCAAGAACTTGCTTGTACAGCAGGCGCTTGTGAGATTGTAGACATCACTTCACAACCAGCAGGAATTTAATGACATTAGAAAAGAAATGCGATAACTGTTCCGCAGAATATACAGTTAAACACGAACTGCCAGAAGATTATGTGGAACAATTTTGTCCATTCTGTAGTCACGAACACGAAGAAGAAATTGAAATAAAAACAGACATAGATGAAGATTGGGATTGATTACAGTCTAAGTTGTCCTGGAGTATGCATAAACACTAGTACTGATGAATTCAGATACGAAGATTGTAAGTTCTACTATCTAACAACTAGAAAGAAATTTGTGGGTGCATACAAGCACAATGGTGTATCCTTCGAGGGTACTGAACATAAACCATATTCGTCTGAACCTGAACGATATGAGAATATCGCAGATTGGGTTGTAGATATAATCAACTCATACTATCCTAAATCGATGGCTTCTAAGAAGAATCATACTATCAATCTAGAAGATTACTCTTATGCCTCAAAGGGCAGAGTCTTTCATATTGCTGAGAATATGGGACTACTCAAACACAAACTCTATCTAAATAACTGGGACTATAGTCTACTTGCACCTTCTGTTATAAAGAAGTATGCTACAGGTAAAGGTAATTCTAATAAAGAAGCAATGACTGAGCAGTTCGCCTTAGATACTGGTCTCAATGTATTAGATATGTTCGAATGTAAATATACATCACCTGCTACAGATGTTGTGGATGCGTATTATATATGTAAATATCAGCCAGAAATTAGTGAAAATCCAATTTTGTCTAAATAGAAGCATACGACATCCAATGGATGCGTAACAACTCCGAAATTTGATTTGATATCTCAAACTTCACTAAAACCTAAGGCGTGATTATGGCAACATTTAGAGTGCTCATAATTAAAATTTTAAAAAAGATGATTAGAGATTCTTATCATCCAGAAAGACACTATCTAAGAGGGATACAAGTATCAAACCTAGATAATTCTATCGACAAATAGAGATTTTAAAATACACATAACGAATCATAGTTATAAGAACGCCCTAGGACTCATAAAAACACTCAAAAATCACTTAGAATCACCTTAAAATACGCATTTTTAGTGTGTCTTTTATGCAACACTTCTAATTTAAATAAAAAACTCAATAAAATCAATAGGATAAAATGGCATATATGCCCGATAGTGCTTGAATCTGCCGTGGAATAGTATATAATAAGAGTATATTAACAAACTAACCGAAAGAAAACATTATGACTTTACAACAAATATTTGAAACATTTAAAAATCTTAAAACTTCATCTGATAAATTAACTTTTATTGATGAGTTAAAAGTGATGACTCAAAATAACATTATCAATTTTGATATCAACTTCGAAACTATCGAAGAAAACATTATGAACGAAAGATAGAAATATGACAATACTATTATACATTACATTATCACTAACTGCCTTCTTTGCTTATTGTACGGCAGTTGCTTACTATCAATCTTTCAAAGAAGAAATCGGAGAACTTTAAAATGATTAAAATTTTCAAAACTGCTAAATCTTTACAAGACGGCATTACAAATATGATGGCTGGCGCTAAAGAAGATTATGCTCAAACAATGGGTAGTTCAGATTCTGCTTACACTAAACAAAAACTTGAAAAGTATGATTCAGAAACAACTATCAAAAACGGCAAGAAGTATGTCAAAGTTATTCATGACCGATCTGTTTTTGCTTTTATAGTAAAAGAAGATTTTAAACACTTCAGACGAGGTGATGTATTGAAACCTGCGGGTTGGGCTGCACCGGCACTTAATCAACCAAGAGGTAATGTTCTAGAGGGCAACTACCCTATCCAGTGGACGGGGCCACTTTACTTGTAAGATGAAAACTATATTTAATTTTTTATTTAATATTGTAAAATTAATGTCTATGTATTTAGTATTAGTTTTCGGAAGTCTTTTTGTATTATACTTAACAGTTTATTTAATATGATTAGTAGTTTTTTAATATTCACAGGTTTATCAGTTTTATCAATAATCGTAATCGGGAAAATAACATGATATAGTATAGGTAAATGGCAAAAACACCGAGAGTAATTTCACCCATAATGAAACGAAATCTATGCCATCGGATGAATGATTATGGGACCCTTAGTCGCTCGTGAACAGATCGAGTTGAAGCACACGAAAGGGTAGAGACAAAATATGCTTCACAAATTATAATATGAATAAGGAGAATACATTATGAAAAAAAGATACTTAGAAGGATCAACAGACACAGATATAGTCAACTATATGTTCGGTACTGGTGAGAGTGAATCAAAGACTCATTTTTTGAGTTATAAAACAATAGGTGATAAAAATGCCTATATGGTAGGGTACTTGTCTAGTGCATTACAAAATGCTCATAGAGACTTAAAAAATGCGAGGGGTGAATAATTATGATTGAGATATTTGAAATGATAAAAGACTTGAAACAAATTAGTCAAGTTCTAGAAGATGAGGAAACACCAATGCATCCTCAAACTATCTTTGCTAAGTTCAAAGTTAGAGAACTAATCACCAAATATGAGAATAAAATTACGGATTATGAGAAGTCTTTCGGTTCAAATAGAACTAATAGTCAAGTAAATCAAGAACTTAATAGTGCTTGACATTTACTCAAAAGTCTGATAGAATACAGAAATAACTAATAAAACAAGGAGAATACATTATGAACGGCGTTTACACACAAGAATTTATATTCGAAGAATTTAAACAATTAAAATCAAGACCAAAGAAAGTCGCATGGTTGACCGATATGAGATCGGCAAGAATCAATCATCCCGAAATGTTTAGAGGTACTAAGGTATCAGTCAAGAATTTTGACAAACTGATTGAAGTATGGTCACAAAAGAACCCTAAAAAATATGCTGAAGATTTAATCGGCATTACTGCTAGAGTAGAGGCAGAACGAATTGCAGAAAAGGCAAAACATAGTGGTGGTAAACCTGTGTTTTCGGGCAGAGGTCCTAACGCAAAATAATGGTTATTCGAAATTTCTTTATGTTGTTGATTATAAGTACACTATTGGTCTTTGGCTTTGCCAGGGCCGATAGTTATACTGAGGCAGTTACTGGTCATGTAATCACACAAAAGATACAGAATAATGACATGGATCATAGTGCTGTTGCAAATGCAGAACTTAATAGACAAATGCACCAGTTAAGTTTAGAGATACTTGCTGTTGTGTTTAATAATATGCCTAATATATTAGATGGCATATCAGCACAAATGAGATTAGAGGCAGACAAGATGTATAAGTGTTCGCTTCAAGATGATTATAAAAACAAAGATTGCAAATAATGAGTAGTACGATATATACATATCAAAAATCAAAGAGAAAACCTATACCTTTAACTAGAGATAGGTTGTTGACGCTGAAAGAACACGAAAGAGCATTGAAGAAGTTGGGTGTTGATTCAAGTCGACCTACTGATTTATCAGATGGTCCGTTAGTGAAGCGGTTATCACGCCTGCCTGTCAAGCAGGAGACCACGGGTTCAAATCCCGTACGGACCGCCAGTAAGATGGGCGGTAGTGGTACTGTACCTATTGAGAACTGGAAGCTTCAAGAGAGTAAAAACTTTACAGTTGCACCTGCTTATAATAAAGGTGCATATCAAGTTATTACTAAAAACAATATTAAAGACATAGGCAAATGAAATATCAAGGCAAAATATTTACAACATTATATATTGCGTGTATAATCGCTATATTATTAATCAGTACAGGATGCTCTCAAACAAGTGCAAGAAGTCATATAGGTACAGTTGCAGGTGGTGTGAGTGGTTTTACTACTTGTCGTGCATTACTTGATACAAATATAGCATTGACTGCTTTTTGTACACTTGTTGGTGCTCAATTAGGGGCGAGTATGATGTATAGAAATGATATGAATATTCACAACGCAGTCTTTATAGATACATTAAACACAGCACCTGGCAAACGATCACATACAACCTGGGGCAATGGTTCTAATTGGGGATCAGTAACTATCAATAGAAGTTATCTAGTCAGAGGTATTAAGTGTACAGATTATGAGTCAGTTATAAGTGTAACACAATCTTGGCCATTGAGTGGTATTAATCGAGAGAGTGAATTCGGTACTGCTTGTAGAAAACCTGACGGCAGATGGACTATAAAAGAAACTACACAAAAGGGGTGGTGGTAATGAGTACTTGGTTTGACGAGAAAACATTTTCAGAACCTCCTATGTCTTTTAAAAGATATATGAAAAGATTAGGAAAACTATGTAATGCATATGATAATGCTAAAGATCAAGAAATGAAAACTATGTGGTCAATAAAAATGACAGAACTATATAAGATATATATTGACTCAAGACCTAGAAATGGAACATATCACTAATGCATAATCCTTTTCACAGATTTATGGTTACTATGATGTTTATTGCTATATGTTTAGTAATACTAGGTGATTTTGTTATGGCAGAAGAGAAAAGTAAATCACAATGGTTAAGTGAAAACCCTTGTATGATTAAAACTGAAACTTCTACAATAGAAAAATGTTTAGACTCAGAGTGTTTAATCAAAGAAACGATTGTAACTAAAGAAGAAGTATTGAAATGTAAAGATGGCTATGATGGTCCTAACTATTGGGAACTATATGCACAATTTTACTATGACGGATTGACTACTCCTGCTTATTGCAGGCAGTATGCGAGACCAGACCACCCTTTTAAGACACCGGGTATGGTTTGTTTAAATGAAAAAGGTGTCTGGGAAGAAAAGAAATAATGACTAAATTATTAGTAATTATTACCTGTATTGTTGTCCTTACTGTACATGGTGGCGAATTTAAGGACAAAATAAATCTTGAAAGAATTTTTGAGATATCTTATAATATAATGAATCAAAGTGAAGGAGAATCAAATGAATAAAATTATATTGATCGCTTTAATGAGTTTAACTATGGCAGCTTGTGCTAATACACAGTATCCAGTTCAACTTGAAGCGAATGTTGATGAGGGGCGAACACTAAATCAAATACCACAATGGTATGTTGACGCTGCAATCGACAAGGGTCTGATTACGAACCGTAATGCCGATGAGTACATTTATGCTGTCGGTCAAGGTACTAGTCCAGACTTACAACTTGCAGTTGAAAAGGCAATTATTGTTGCTAAGGCAAATCTTGCTGATCAACTTGAAGGTGAAATGAATAAGAGAACTGAATTGTATGTTACAGAAGTCGGTCAAGAAGGCAATAAAGAAGTTGCCTCTAAGATTGAGAGTACAATTGTGAATGTTATTCAAAAAATCAAAGTGCAAGGTTACGAAGAATGGAACAAGGATGTTTACGAAACACCTAGTGGCGAATATAGAGTATATGTTGGTCTGAAGATGGGTGTTGGTAATGCTAACAGACTGTTCAATTATATCGTAGGTCAGGCAACTACTGGTACAGACATAGATTCACTTGCTGAAGAAGCAATTGAAGAAGTTATGAGTTCACCAGTTGAAGCTGTTGCAGTAGAGGAGATCAGTTAATGAGTATTGTTGTTTACAGTAAACCACAATGTCCCTATTGCGATAAGGCGAAGGCGTTATTAACACGCCTTGGCCATGACTATACAGAAAAAGTCGTAACGGTAGACATGACACTTGAAAACTTATATGAAGTATTAGGTAAACAGGTGAGAACTATTCCTCAAATTGTAATTGATGACATACACATAGGTGGCTACAATGAACTTGTAGAACATTATGTATCTAAAGGTATTATCAATTTTAAAGGGGAAAGAGTCTCAAATGAAACTAACTAATTTTCAATTAACTAACTATAAATTTGTTTTTAAAAATAATGAATTCTTTGAATGTATATCAGATCACTTTGATAATGCTATGTTGCTCGTTGAGGCATCACACATTACTAGAGATTTAAAATATACTGCTGATGATTTATTAATTGTTGAAGAACGAAAAGTAAAATATAATATATAAGGAGAGTATGTGCTATTAGTACTAGATATAAAGAAAGAAGAACTACAAGAATTTATGCAATACATAGATGTATCTTATTCAGGCGGTAACGTGCCAGAAGAAATAATGCCTATTGCCGTTGCAGTAAATAAAAGTCTTAAAAATAGAAAGAAGAAAAAAAATGGGTAAATTTATAAAAACACCAATGGATGAGAAGATAACATCTTATCTTGCCATAGAACTATATAAGAAGGATCCTATGAATCCTGTCTTAGCAAAGTTTATGAGTATGAAAAATGAAGAAGGTCATTATTTAACAAAAGTTATAAACGAGTACAAAAAAACAAATGAACATCCTGACCACTATAATACAGACGGCACATGGAGATCAAGTACTGGTAAAGTTTCATTCACACAATTTTTAAATGATTGAAGAGGATGAAATGGCTGAAAAGATGGCCAATCTTCGAGCAAAGAAGAAGCCAGCGAAACTATCTAGTATCGATCAAGGTGTATTAGATTTACCAGAAGATCACCCACTATCTTATGTTAATGTTAAGAAGTATATCGCAACACAAGAAGGTCTTGTTAAAGTCGGTAAACAACAACAGAATATGAGAAGTGAAAATCAAAAGTTAAAAGATGAGGGTATGAGAACTAGACTGGATGCTGAGGCATATATTCGCAGTATGAAAAAATATCTAAGTTCAGGTGACTGGACTAGTTTATTCTATGGGGAATATGAAGATAAGTTAATAGAATGGAAGGTAGTTGCTACATCATATAAATAATACTATGAGAGATTTTCAACAATACATAAATGAGGGTGTATATGACCCTAATATATTCAAGGCATTCTTTCTTGCTGGGGGACCTGGTTCTGGTAAGTCTTGGGTTTCATCAAAAACATTATCTGGTATAGGACTAAAAATTATAAACAGCGATGATGTATTTGCTAATGCATTGAAGAAAGAAAGTATGTCTTTAAACTTTGCAGGATATAGTGATGCTGAAATTGCAAGGCGTGATAAGATAAGAGATAAGGCAAAGAGTTTAACTGGTACTAATCTTAAACAATCATTAGAAGGTCGTTTAGGATTAATCATGGATAGTACAGCAAGAGATTACGATAGAATATCAAATGAAGCAAGTTTAATGAAACAACTTGGCTACGATACCTACATGGTATTTGTAAATACAAGTTTAGAGGTTGCATTACAAAGAAATTCAATGAGAGATAGAGTCTTACCAGACGCTATTGTCATTCAAAATCATAAGACCGTTCAAAAGAATATAGGTGCGTTTCAACGAACCTTTGGTCAAAACAATTTTGTTATTGTAGATAATAACAGAAGAGCAGAAGATGTCAATCCTAGTGTTTATAAATCGATACGAAGAATGATAAATCAAAAACCAACATCACCAAGGGCAATAGCATGGATAAAGAGAGAACTAACGAAGAAACGAAGGTAGAAATGGGAAAGATTATTAAGTTCCCAATGGACAAAGTCATTCGCAGAAAACGAGAAGAAGGACCTAAACTTAGCGAAGCAGAAGCACAGATGATGAAAGAAGAAACTTTCATAGAGAATCTATCTGAGCAAATAACTTTAGATATCATTGAAGATTTAAGAGATAATGCTGTCGCTATGGATAGCGATGTGTTTCTACAAGATTTAGCAGTAATGGTCGAAACATTGAAAGCAATGCTCAAACGAGACTTTGGTCATAAACACCCAATGCAAGCCATTACCGATAATCTTACAAAGATAATCACAACACCAGATGGTAGAAAGTTTACCGATATTAACTATGCGAGAATATCTGTACACCCTAAGGTAAATGCTGAGGATTTCTTAGAAACAATCGGTAAGTTACAAAAAGAAATAAAAGATGATGATCCCACTAAAGAAGGCGAACTTGAAATAGAGTTTATTCCTGAGGAATAGACCTTGACAATCCGAGTGGATTGTGTTATAATAATGATATGATTATAGTTGACTTAAACCAAATAATGATTTCGAACTTAATGGTTCAAATCAACGGAAGACAGGCAGTAGACCTATCCGAAGACCTTGTTAGACACATGGTCTTAAATTCACTTCGTGGACACAACAAAAAGTTTCGTAAAGAATATGGCGAAATGGTTATTGCTTGTGATTCAAAGAATGTATGGAGACGAGAAGTGTTTCCAAATTACAAGGCAGGGCGTAAAGCAAGTCGTGAAAAATCAGATCACGATTGGAATGCTATCTTTGCTATGTTGGGTAATATTAGAAGTGAGATAAGAGAGTTCTTACCATACAAAGTTTTAGAACTAGAAACTGCTGAGGCTGATGATATTATTGCTGCAGTAGTCAGACGAGTTCAAAATCGTGTAGGACCTAACCATCTGAAAAAGATGCTTATTTTATCAGGAGATAAAGATTTTATACAATTACACAATGAATGGGTTAAACAATATAATCCAGTACTAAATAAGTATGTAGGCACAGATGAAAATCCTGCCTTATATATAAAAGAACATATACTAAAAGGTGACAGAAGCGATGGAGTCCCTAATGTATTGTCAGATGATAATGTTTTCATAGAAGGTAGACGACAGAAACCTTTAAGTAGAAAGAAAATAGATTCATGGTTAAATGAAGTCTTTATGACTATGACCGAAGAAGAAGAAAAGAACTACAATCGCAACAAGAAATTGATTGACTTAACTTGTATACCTCTAGAGTTAGAGGACAAGATTAATAATGAGTTTGATAATGTTGAAGTGGCATCAAGAGATAAAATCTTGAACTACTTTATAACAAGAAAACTTAAAACTTTAATTGAGGTTATTGATGAATTCTAATCTCAAAAGAACTGTTAAGGAGAAATAACAATGGCTATAATAAGAAGAAATCCAGACGGATCAGTACAAAGTGATAGTAGAGGTCAAGGACCTACACAATCACACCCAGCATTAATGACTAGAAGTGGTATCAATGCATTAGCAGAATCAGGCAGAGCTTTGCCTTTGTTAATGGATGAGATTGCTTCAAAGATTAATAATGCAAAAGATAAAACAAGAAAACTAAAAGTACTTAAAGAAAACGATTCAGTCGCTTTAAGACAAGTACTAAAAGGTGCATTTGATCCTAATATCGAATGGTTAATACCTGAAGGTGATGTTCCCTACACACCTAATGACGCCCCTCTAGGAACAGAGCATAATATTCTTTCTCAAGAAGCAAAGAGATTATATCTGTTTACAAAAGGTGGTGATAATACCTTATCATCTTTGAAAAGAGAAACAATTTTCGTTCAAATGCTAGAAGGACTATCTGCTGGCGAAGCAGATTTTTTGATTAATGTTGTTAATAAGAGAATTAACAATAAGTACAAAGGATTCACAGCGAATCTAGTCAAAGAAGCATTCGGATGGGATGATAACTTTATGAAAGTTGAAGGATAATCCACGCTATCATTAAGAAAGACCCCTATTTTACTAGGGGTTTTTCTGCTTGACTATCCGAAGTAAATAGTGTATAATTAAGTATGAAATTAAATCATCACGAAAAGAAGATCATTAATGGTATTCTAGACAGCAGAAAGGCGAGATATGAAACGCCTAGACGCAAGATAGATGGACCATATAAAGAATGTAAATATTATGAGGCAGCTATTTCTTTAATGGTAAAAGGAATAGTTTATGCTGAATCGACAAACGAATTACTAGTAGAAGGACCTGCATTACCTGATCCAGAATATAGATGGTTTGTATGTAGACCTTGGAAAACAAAAAGAGAGTTGAGGAAAAACATATGAAATACTACATGAAAAAATATTCATCATTACTTAAATACTACATAAAAGAAAATAGTGAAGAAGTTAAATCAGGTCTTATTGCTTTTCTGATTACTTTCATTACATTTATGTTTTTAAATATCAGTTTTAAACCAGAACCACTAGATGTAATAATCTGTGAAGATGGTGAATGTTCGTCAATAAAAGCAGAAAAGATTATCATTCAAAATACAAAAGAAGTAGATGATGAGTTTATTGATAGTGTAAAGAAAGTTTTAGATGAACCACTTATAGAATCTAGTACACACAAAACATTTTTAGATTCAATGGATAAATGTATTGACTATGTCTATCTAAGTGTATCGCCTGAACATCAACTGCCTAAGAAACTTGTACTTGCTCAAGCAATACTAGAGTCTGCTTGGGGTAAATCTAGATTTGCGAATGAAGGTAATAATCTATTTGGTATAAGAACATTTGATAAAAGTACAGACTATTTACTACCTATCACTTGGGATCCAAACAAATGGCCAGGGTGGGGTGTAAAAGTTTATGAGAGTAAATGTGCTAGTGTTAGAGATTATGTTCGTATCATCAATGAAGTATGGGCATATGAAGAACTTAGAGAAGCAAGAAAAAGTAATCCAAACATTACAGCAATAGAACTTGCAAGTTATCTTGATAAGTTTTCAACTAATCCTAATTACGAAAATCTAGTGGTGAGAATAATCGAAACAAAATTATAGAATGAATATATTTTATCTACACGAAGAACCAAAGACCTGTGCTGAACAGCACTTAGACAAACATGTGGTTAAAATGCTTATCGAGTATGCTCAACTAATGTCAACTGCTCATAGAATGCTTGATGGTCAAGAGTATGTTGCTAAATCAAAGACAGGTAGAAAAGTAACTAGATACAGATTAGATAATCCTAATGAAGAAGCAACTGTCTATAAAGCTTGTCATCTAAATCACCCAAGTGCTGTATGGGTTCGTGCTAGTGCTTACAATTACTACTGGTTGTATCGAATGTGGTCTCATCTACACGAAGAATTTCAAATCAGATATGGTAAAGATCATAAATCATATGTTGTACTCAAAGAACTATTGAGAAACCCACCTAAAAATATACCCCTAAATATTCCTTTTAATCAACCAACACAAGCAATGCCAGATGATGTAAAGCACGAAGATAGTATTACTGCTTATCGAGACTATTATATCAAATACAAGAACAGTTTTGCTACATGGAAAACAAGTGTACCTGAATGGTATAGTGAGGGAATAAATGCCAACATATAATTTTAGAAACAAAAAGACAAATGAAGAATGGCAAGATTTAATGACGATTGCTGAGATGGAAAAGTTTGTCAAGAAAAAACACATTGAATTATTACCACCGACTCAAATGAATATTGTATCAGGTGTAGGATCTATGGATAGTAAGACTGACTCTGGATGGAAAGAAGTTATGTCTAAGATTTCTGAAGCACATCCTGTCAGTCACCTTGCTGATAGATATGGTAAGAAGTCAGTAAAAGACACACAGGTAGATAAGGTAATAAAAAAACACAGAGACCGTAAAGTAAAAGGCGGTGGGGCGTAAGTATTATAAATAATAGTACTAATGCTATCGAGTATATCTCAACATACTCATTCTAGATAAAAAGAGTCAGATGTTGTGAGGTCAATCCGATAAGGCGTTATAGATGAGCGCTCATCAAACAGGAATATATATGGCAGACTTTGACTTTTTAGATGGTTTTGACACAGGTGGTGATTGGGGATTTTCTTCAGTTGCTGAGAAACCATCAGGAAAAACACAATCAGACTCAGAAACAACTAAAGCAGTTGTTAAACAAACAGCTGATGGTGTCGGGAAAGCTGTATCTAAAGAGGTTCTTTCTACAATCGAAGGTAAACTTGATCGAATCTATTCAGCAATAAATTCAACTAAATCTGAAATCAAAGAAAAGAATGAAACAGAATTAGAGATTGCTAAAAAGCAAATGGATGATGAGTACGATTTAAGAAAAGATAATCTTGGTAAAGATCAAAAAGAAAAATATGCTAAGTTAGAAAAATTAATAATCCCCTTATTGATTAAGTTAGCAAAATCACCAGAAGATTACATCTATTGGCCAAATAGAGAAAGTGTAATCGAAACACAACTAAAAAAAATAGTAGAGATAACGAGAGGTTAATATGAAAGTATCTGAAAATACTTCTATTAGTATGCCCGCTAGAAATTTAATCTCTATTATAACAACTGTTATCGTAGGTGCATGGTTTGCTTTTGGCGTTATTGAAAGATTGAACTCCATAGAAACACAACTACAGTTAATTGAAAAAGATATACAAGCAGCAAACGAGTTTATAGAAGGTGTGCCAAAAGGCGACATGGTTTCTCCACAGATACAAGAACTCTATATGTTAGTAGAGTATCTATCAGGTAGTGTAGAGAAAATACAAGTGAAGATTGAAGAAGAAATACCTAACATTAAAAAGAATGCTATGACCATACAATTTCATGAGGATAGAATAATAGATGTAGAGGAGAAAGCTAATGGGAGTAATTGAAGTAGTAGTCGTATTAAGTCTTTGGACTTTTCAAGGTGATGTTCGGAAAGTTGAAGGTTGGTACCATCAGGATAATTTAAGTACTTGTTTGGCGTCAAAAAGATATGCTGAAAAAAATGCAGGCAAAACAAACAAATACACTTGCTCAGTTGAAGAATGTTTAATGAAAACAGACTCTACTGGTGCTAAACATTGTGACAAGATCATTAACTAATAAACAAAACAGTAAGGAAATAATATGCAATTAAGTGATAACTTCAGTTTAAACGAATTTACAAAATCAGATACAGCAGTTAGAAAAGGTATTGACAATACACCTAATGATGTTCATTTAGAAAACATGAAAGCACTATGCGAAAATGTTTTACAAAAAGTAAGAAGTCATTTTGGCAAGTCTGTTAGAATCACAAGTGGTTATAGATCACCTGAACTATGTGAAGCAATTGGTTCAAGTTCTAAATCTCAACACGCTAAAGGTCAGGCTGCTGATTTTGAAATAACAGGTATCGATAATAAAGAACTGGCAAAATGGATTAGAGATAATGTAGAATTTGACCAGTTGATATTAGAGTTTTATACCGAAGGTGATCCGAATAGTGGTTGGGTTCATTGCTCTTATAGTGATGATAACAGAAAACAAGTGTTATCTGCCAGTAAAACCGATCAAGGCACTCATTATTCACACTCTGAATTAAAATAACTGCTTGACTTTTTAGTCATTTACTGTTATAATAGCAGTTATGAATCAGTTAAATAAATTTATGAAAGACAACTATAGTCTAAAGTCTTTCAAGCACAACGCCCCATCTTGGGCTGGCCCAGACTTACCCACACAATCAATCAAAGGTAAACGATACTATGTAACCCCTAAGGGTGAGAAGTATCCTTCTATTACTACTGTCTTATCAGATAGAGGTAAAGAGGGTATTCGTAGATGGCGTGCCCATGTAGGTAATGATGTTGCAAATCAGATAATGAGATCGGCTGCAAGACGAGGTACTGCTGTGCATACATTGATAGAGAACTATCTTAACAATGAAGAACTGACAAAACAAGAAGTGTTACCTCTTGCATTGTTTACGATAATGAAAGATCAACTAGATCATGTTGATAACATAGTATTACAAGAAGCAGCATTGTATAGTGATAAGTATCAGATTGCAGGTAGAGTTGATTGTATCGCTGAATATGATGGTAAGTTATCTGTCATTGATTTTAAAACATCCACAAAAGAGAAGAAAGAAGAATGGTGTGAGAACTATTTTATTCAATGTTCTGCCTATTGTGAAATGTATGAAGAAAGATTTGGTCAACCCATCGAGCAAGTCGTGATTCTTATGGTTACAGAAGATGGTGCTGTTCAAACATTTGTGAAAGATAAGAAAGCTTATCTACCCTTACTCAAAGAGGCAATAGCAGACTTTACAATTTCAAACTTGGGGTAATTCTTTTTTGACTTCTGGTCTATATCTCATGGGCGTTATAGACTTATTGTCCCATAGATAAGGTTGACACTCGATTCTAAAAGCAACATAATCATCTTTATTTAAACTAGGTGGAAAGTTGTCATCTTCTCCTAAGTAATGCTCTTTTAGAGAGTCAATAACTTCATCACCATCTTTAGATATATGACTATCACATAATTCCTCTGATAGAAATGCTATATCTGTATGGTAAGTAAAGTATGCCTGATCTGCACCTTCAAAGGTAAAGATTGCAGTAATTAAAAAGACAATTGAGAACATAAAACTATTTATAAAAAGATGAAAAAAATTAAAAGTAATCCAGTCGCAAGAGCAAATAAGAATAGACCGCAAGTCATTCCTAATAAGAAGATACCTAAGCGTAGTGATTTAAAAGACGATTTAAAGAAAGAACTGCTTGACAAACCAAATAGAAAGTGATATAATAGTATTATGGATAATATAATTACACCGAATAAATTCGCTTTAATAATTGAGAATATTGTTAAAGAGAAAAGAACTTCATATATGGACGCTATAGTATCCTATTGTGATAAGACTGGTCTTGACCCTGCTACAATAAGATCGCTTGTTAATAAAACATTAAAAGAAAAAATCGCATATGAAGCTCAGGGACTGAATATGTTAAAAGAGAAAACGGCGAAACTGCCGATATAAGGAGAACGATATGGGAATTTATAAATTCTTTAATAACATTCTAGAAAAATTGATTGCACCAGGAGAACCAGTGCAATTTCTGACAAAATCAGTACTAGAATTAACTGACCCAATTACTAGAACTGATCTTAAACATAAGACAAAAAAAGAACTAGAGATAATTGGTAGAAATCTAGGTATCGAAGTAGATAGAAGATTGAAAAAAGATAAACTAGTAGCACAAATCAAAAAACGAATCAGGACTGTATAGTAGGTAGAATGAATGGTTTTGAGGTTTATAAAATCTACTTGGCTGTCAAACTTCACTTCACAAGCAAAAACCAATCTTATGACTTTCATAAACACAATGGTAGAACAACGGCAAGGTTGGGCACCTTTACTAAAAGACGGGATAGGTATTTTTTTCACAAACTTTCTAAACTTTATAATGATAGGGATGTTGCTGATTACTTTGTTAGCAATTTTGTTACCAATACTAATTTATGGGTTGGTGACATTATCGGTAGACTTGGTGATGAGAACTTTAAACTATGGCAAAAGAAGATAGAGTCATTAAGTTATTACTATGAACAGGATATAGATTATATTATTGAACAGATGAATACAAAAGATATTACATTTGATAACATATTCATTTCAAAAGGTGGTCAACATCCATACATATTAAAGTACTTTCTTTCTAAAAGAATAAACTTTGAAACATTTATAATACTAGATGATATACTAAACTTTTCTAGGCATTTAAATAAAAGTATAACAGAAAAAGTATTATGGCCAAAACTATACGAAAGAATGATTAGATACAAACCATTTCTAAAATACAATACTACAAAATATAAACAAATACTAAAGAAAAAGATTAAGGATATATAATGAAAAACTATTGGGATATAATTATGAATGATAGGATAAATGCTCTTAGTAGAGCACCTATGCAAGTGAAACTAATGTCTATGCAAATATTAGCATGGATGTGGTCTGCTGTGTTTGGCATTTACATTGTTGAAAATATCTATGCTTTTGGCATATCAGCACTGGCACACGCTTTGTTAGTTGCCGCAATATTTCTAACAGCTTATTATTTTAAAGAAGTACAAAAACAATCAGGTCTCGGTAGATCAATACACGGAGAACACGAATGAGTGAAGATGTAAAAGTACAAGTACATACATTAGGAGAAATAATTATCAAGATAGAAATGCCTAAAACATTTATTGACGAGATTAATAATGTCTTTGATGAAAAAGAAAAAACAACAATAGATTGGACTACTCAACTTGCAGGTAAAATTAAGAAAGAAAAATTAGTTAATTATTTATTAGATGATAGTATAAAAGGTACTTTTCAAATGTGTTTTCAAGAATATATGAAAAGAGCAGGTTTAGTATTACAACAAACACATCAAGTAGTTTTAGATAACGCTTGGATAAATGATATGTTTGCAGGTGAATATAATCCTGCTCACTTTCATTCAAGTAAAAATAGTTTAGTAGGTCTTTCATCTGTATTATTTTTAAAAACACCTGATACATACGGTGAAGAGATAATCAATCCTCAAACTCCATCAAACGGACATTTAGAATTTATAGGTGGTCAACAGCATTCACTAGCAATATCACAGCTTAGGTTAAGTCCTAAAGTTGGTGATTTCTTTATATTTCCATATACACTGGTGCATACTGTTTATCCGTTTAGTGGCACAGATCAAGTAAGAAGAACATTATCATATAATTGTGATATAGTACCTAAAATACTAGTAAAAGCAAAATAAAGGAGAGGATAAGTAGTATGGAATATATGTCAATGTATTACACTAAAGAGGCAGAATGTCAAGAGAAATCGAATGAAATCTCTAAATTAAAACAAAGAATACACAAATTAGAAGAAAAAGTCGCTATTTTAAACGAAGATAGAAAACGAGAATTATATACTAGTGCTTGACTTTATCATCAAAAGATGTTATAATAATACTATTACTATCGTTATAAATAACTATGTGCGATTTATATAGCACAAAACATATACAAATACAATCATACAAGGAGATACAATATGAATACAAGTATAGCGGCCCTCAAAAGGTCAAAGTCTAATCTAGACACACTCATTGGCGAACTATCAAAAGTTGCCGAACCTACAAAACAAAAGAACTCTTATGCAGATGATCGATTCTGGAAACCTGAACTAGATAAAACTGGTAATGGTTATGCAGTCTTTAGATTCTTACCTGCTGTTAAAGATGAAGATTTACCATGGGCAAGATTGTGGTCACACGCATTCCAAGGGCCTGGTGGTTGGTTAATCGAGAACAGTTTAACTACTCTTAACAAGAAATGTCCTATTAGTGAAGCAAATAGTTTACTATGGAATTCTGGTGTAGAAGCAGATAAAGAAATTGCTCGTAAGAGAAAAAGAAAACTATCATACATTGCTAATATTCAAATCATTAGTGATCCAAAACATCCTGAAAATGAAGGTCAAATCAAACTATTTAAGTTCGGTAAGAAAATCTTTGATAAGATTACTGAAGCGATGAAACCTGAATTCGAAGATGAAACTCCAATCAACCCATTTGATTTTTGGGAAGGTGCAAACTTCAAACTTAAAATCAGAAAAGTTGACGGGTATTGGAATTATGATAAATCTGAATTCGATGGCGCTTCTGCTATTGCAGACAATGACGAAGCAATCGAAACTATATGGGATAAACAATATCCTTTAAAACCATTTCTTGACTCATCAAACTTCAAGTCTTATGATGAATTAAAAGCGAAACTTGATAAAGTTTTAATGGGTTCAAGAAGTACTGGAACTGCTGAAGATGTTGCGATCCCACCTGCAACTCAAACAGCTGCACCAGTTGTACAAGAAACAGTAGATACAACATCCTCTCCAGTTGTTGAAGATGATAGTGATGAAACACTTGATTACTTTAGTAAACTGGCAGAAGAGGACGCTTAATCTCTCCACCTGTTCTGTACATTAGGGGTTGGGTTTCACTCAACCCCTTTTTTCTAATCAATACAGCGAATCAAGTGATTCGTTTTTATAAATAATAGCATTGTTTTTATGAAACAATGAGATATCAAACTTAAATTAAGGAGAACAATATGAGTTCTATTAAAACTATGGTAGGGGCAATCGCTCTTGCTATGGCACTTACTTCTATATCTGTCGCTGAAACTACGGTGACACTACCAGATGTAAATGCCTCAATATATGGTAAGTTAAATTACATGGCTTACTACAACGAAGATACATCGGGCAACGGTGTATGGAAGTCTGGCAATAATGCTTCAAGAATTGGATTAACAATTGAAGAAGCTGGTGATATAAATGCTTTTGGTAAAATCGAAGTTGGCGTAAATGTTGATGACGATTCAAATAACACTTTTACATCTAGACTTGCATACTTAGGAGTTGACGGTGGTGATCTTGGCAAACTTAGTGTAGGTCGTCAAAATTCAGTATTTACTGCTGTGACTGGCGCTACAGATGTTTTCAATGTATATGGTTCTAACGCAGATCAAAACCAAGGTGATAGATTATCTAACACTTTAGTTATATCTAATAGCATTGGACTTGCTAGTATTTCTACTCTTATTCAAATGGATGGAACAGACAATACTAAAGACATTGACAAACATGAAATTGCTGCTACATTAAGTGGTGTTTCTGTAGGTTATTCAAAAGATAACAATACAGACATTAGTTATATGGCAGCGTCTGGATCAATTGATCTAGCCGAACTATCTGTTACTGGTGCATATTCTGTTAAAGATAATGCTGGTACAGAAACTAAAGGTTATGAAGTTGTTGCCTCAATCGGTAGCATTAACGCAGGATACGGTGAAATCGTAGATGGCGATACTTTCATAACTGCTGGAATAGATCATCCAATTACTGGTGCTCTTTCTGTTTATGCTGAATATCAGTTAGAACAGAATGATACTGCTGGTGCAAAAGATCAGAATAACTATGCTATAGGTACTAAGATAGTATTTTAAGTATTGAGATATCAACTTAAATTAGGGGTCCTTAGTGACCCCTTTTTTATGTTATAAATAGTTATTATGGAACAGTTCTTGATTATACTTGCTGAATTTGGTTTACCTGTTGCAGGTTCATTTGCTATGGGTATATTCATTTATATCATTCTTAGATATATTCTAGGTTCGGTTATAGGTCAAGTTCAAACAATGCACTCAATCATAACTCAATTAGATAATAGAGTCAGAAACATTAACAATGATGTTATAAAGTTAGATTTACTAATCTCACATACTCTAGGTGTTCCGCCAGACGAAGAAAGAATTGCTCGTGCTGATGGTAAGAAGGATGCAAGGAGAGATTAATGGATTATTATTTAGTTAGTGTATTACAAGACTATGGATTCCCAATGTTCGCAGCTGTGGCAATGGGGTACTTCATATATTTTATATACACTTTTATCACTACTCAAATTAAAGTCAAACTAGGTCAAGCAAATACAGTTCTAATCGCATTGATAGATAGAATAAGAATGTTAGATAATGACATTATTCGGTTAAAGTCTAAAGTCAAAACGACAATCGAATTAAAAGAAAACCTCAAAAAAAGTAAAAACAAAGACTAACCCAATTATAAATAGTAGTATGAAAACACTAATCAAACTAGTGTTATTCGGTGCGGCGTTGTTATGGTTATGTGGGTGGGCATTTGATAACACCATAAAATATGTACAAGCTTCTGAACTTGATTTCCAATTCGGCAATCCAGCGTTTAGTGGCAATGGGTATGGTACCCATGTTCTAAGTGTAGATCAACTACAAACTCAAAGAAAAAAAGACAAAGAAGATAAAGCAAGATCAGCTGCTTCAGCAGCAAAGCGTGAACTAAACAATACTACAATCGCCAAGTTCGTTAAGAATGTTGAGAGTAGAATATATGCTAACTTATCAAAACAGTTAGTTGATAATATGTTTGGTGTTTCTTGTGATAGTTCAACAACGACCTGTGCTACAAGTGGTACAGCAGATGTTGAAGGATCAACAATCTATTGGGTTAAAGATGCTACAACAGACAACATTACATTAACAATAACAGATCCTAACGGCACCGTCAGCACAATGACTGTACCTGTTGGCGACTTTGTATTTTAAGGAGAGAGAAATGGACAAGAAAAGTATAGTGCAATATTTTATTTACATACCTATCGTTGCTACGGTATTAGGTTTACTTTATACTGGTATCACTACATTTAATAACATACAGACTAATCTAGAACAGTCAACATTACAATTAGAATTATTGAAGAAAGACCTCAATCAAATAAGTAGTGAGATCACTAGAACGAAAGAGGATTTTACAAGAGAGTTGACTAGAATGGCGACTGAAATGGCTGAGGCAAGAGCATACATTGACACTTCTAGAGAAAATGGTTACACAATACAAAATACCGTTAGTCAAAACACATACGATATTAAGGAACTAACAAGACAATTAAATGGAGGTTGGTAATGATATTCTTCCGTAGTTTAATAATAAGTGTAATTGCGATATGGTTTATATCTACAATTAATTCACACGCTGCCAACGAATATCTGAATAGTGGGGGTATGTCTTGCTCTCAAGGTAGTATTGAACCATATGCTGAATGGTCAGAACGAGAAGGAACTAGTGGGTCCTTTTATACAAATAATGGTGACTTAAACACATTTACATATCCTCAAGGCGAAACAGACGAGTGGCGTGCTGGGGTTAGATTTCGTTGGAACTTAGGTTCATCTTGTAATAAGGTAACAAGAAAGATTATGCAAGAGAATGAAATGTTAAAACAAGAGTTAGAACTATTGAAATTATGTGGTAGATATAAGAACTTAGAATTAGGTCCTGAATTTGCTACTGTAAAAAGAAAGTGTGCTAACATTAAACCGAAAGAACCGCTAGAAGTAAAATGAGAAACTTTGCTTTATTTCTAGTATTAATGTTAACAGGTTGTGCTACTGTACCTGGTGATTATCCCTACAAGGAATCACCACCTAAGGCATATGGTACACCGACAGGTGAGATATTAAATTATTACGATCATTTAGATCAAGAAGTTATTACAGTTGCTGTATATCAATTTGCCGATAAGACTGGTCAAAGAAAACCGAGTACAAAGTTTTCACAATTAAGTATGGCAGTTTCTCAAGGTGCAGATGTATGGGTAATACAAGCACTCAAAGAGACAGGTGATGGTACTTGGTTTAGAGTTGTTGAAAGAGCAAGTTTAGGTAATCTTGTTAAAGAGAGACAACTAATCAGATCAACAACCGAGTTATACGATGGATCAGACAAGGGTCAAGCAGTTCTAAAACCTATGTTATTTGCTGGTCTTTTATTTGAAGGTGCGATTGTAGGTTATGACGCAAATGTAGAAAGTGGTGGCGATGGTGCAAGATATTTTGGTATAGGCATACACGAAGAATATAGAGTAGATCAGGTAACTGTATCTATGAGAATTGTATCAGTACATACAGGTGAAATAATGATTGCTGTATCATCAACAAAATCTATTGCGAGTTTTAAAACTGGTAGAGATGTATTTAAGTTTTTAGATATGGGTACAAAGGCATTAGAATTAGAGTCAGGTGCAGCTGTAAACGAACCAGTTAATTATGCATTGAGATCAGCAATAGAACATTGTATATTGCAAATATTAGATGAGGGTAAAATAAAAGGTCTGTGGAAAACTAAATTAAGACCTCACGGAATAAACGGATAAAGGAAAAACAAATGAAGAAAATTTTAAGTATTGTTATGTTTATGATGTTTAGTACAGCGTATGCAAATGATATTTACATCACGCAATCAGGTGCTAGTTTAGACTTAGATATATTACAAGACGGAGAGAATAACACAATAGGTAATTCTACAACCGTGTCTAGTGTTATAGGTGCAACGACTAACTTTAATATCAAACAAATTGGTAATGCCAATGTTATCACCTTTGATATTAATGGTGCCAACTACACAGGTACTTGGGATATAACTGGTAACTCAAACAACATTGACTTTAATTGTGATAGTGGTGCTTCTAACTCAAGTTGTGCTACTGCTACTGCAAATATAACATGGACAGGTAGTTCACAAAATATTGATTTAGATATCGGTGAGACTGCTTCTGCTTCAAGTGCTACAGTTAATATAACTGGTGCGTCTGGTTCTGATTCAAATGTTATTGCTGCTACGATAGATGGTAACTCTGCTATTCTAACACTTACAGTTAATGGCGATTCAAATAATTACTTAATTGATATTGATGGTAATGGTGACTCAGTTGGTCATACATTAATTCACACTCATACAGGAGATACAGCAGATGTAGACATTGTACAATCTGGTACAAATGATAATATGTTAAATCTAACTACTGTAGGAAACAGCCACGATATTGATATAACTCAACGAGACTAATGAAACTTTTTGTAATATTACTTCTTCTTGCAAGTGTAAGTAATTCTTATGCAAGTATAGGAGAGGTGATATTGCATGAAGGCAATGGCGTCATTGAAAGAAAATCAAACGGCGAAGAAGTCACTTCACAAATAGACGAAGAAGTCTTTTCATACGACACAATCAAAACAGGTAAAGGTAAAACAGCAATAGAGTTTATTGATATGACTCGTGTTGATGTTACCGAACACTCTAAACTTATCATTGATGAATTTGTTTACGACCCTAATACTAAGACAGGTAAACTATCACTCAAAGCAGGACTAGGTACAATCAGATATGCCTCTGGTCAAATTGCAAAAACTAGTCCAACAAGTGTAACGATAACAACACCTACTGCTACAATAGGTGTTCGTGGTACAGACTTTTCTATGACTGTAGATGAGATAGGAAGTTCTACAATCATTCTATTACCAAGTTGTGATACAAGTGGTAACTGTTATGTTGGCGAGATATCAGTAGAGTCAGACGCAGGTCAAGTCATACTCAATCAAGCATTTCAGGCAACAGTTGTTGATACGATTTCTAGTTCGCCTATGAAACCTGTCATCTTAGGTTTAGATGAAAATATGATTGGTAATTTATTGATTATATCTAGACCAGCTGAGATAACTAAAGAATTAGAGAGATCAGAATATATACAAGTTGCTAGTGCTCTTGACTTAGACTTTCTACAATTTGATGATTTAGAAATTGACTATCTAGAAGAAGATGAAAGCGCTTGGGCAACAGCACTTGATATAGATTTTCTAGAGCAAGATTTCTTAGGTGACATTCTCAAACAATTAAATGACCAGTTAGCAAAACGAATGAGAAGTGAGTTCGATAAAAAGAGATCGGGTGATGGTGTGGTCACAGGTAAAGATGAAGCAACAGGTATTATCATACTAAATGAAGAACCGCAATGGTTAGTGATACGAGAAACAGAATCAAACTACTTTGAACTAAGACTGGATCAAGAGTATGGATACAATATAAATATAGTGCAAGGCGATGATGAAATTTACGATTACGAAATAGGAGGAAATGTCAATGAGATTAATATTATACAGTCTAATTAGTTTAGCAGTAGTATTTTTTATATTTACTGTACATATCAGTTATGCAAACGATTTTAATTTAACTATTGTTACTAGTAATAATGGTGACCTTGATGTTCTACAAGATGGCGAAGATAACGACATTGATTTTGATGTACAAAGAATGAATGGTTTTGATATAGATTTAACACAAGTTGGTGATGACAATACTATTGATGTAGATGTTGATGGCAGAACGAGTAATGGTTCTTCAATGGCAATCACACAAACAGGAGATAATAAAAGTTATAGTGGCACTTTCTATTGTGGTCATTCTTCCTGTTCTATGACCGTAAACCAGTAATGAAAAAGATATTCACTCACTGGACGATAGGTCTATTAACACTAGCAATACTTACCTTTATTGGGTTGAACGACCCATACCTCAAACAAATACTAAGACTCAAGTCATTTGATTACCTTCATCAATTTGAAACAAAAGAATTATCTCAAGACATAGGTGTTATTACAATAGATGAATTGTCTATTGAGAAGCATGGTCAATGGCCGTGGGATAGAAGAATACTTGCTGACCTCGTACTCAAACTTAGAGAGGCACAAGTAGGTATTATTGTCATGCCGATACTCTTTTCTGAATATGATAGAATGGGTGGTGATGAAGAATTTATCAATACAATAAATCAAATGGGTGTAGTAGTTGCACAGGTAGGTACAACACAAATTAATAAGAATGCTGTACCGAGAGGTGTTGCAAAGATAGGTGACCCACTACCTTGGTTGTATGAATGGCCTGGTATGTTAGGACCAATCAAAGAGATTGGTGAATATGCAGATGGTGTTGGTGTTATCAATACGGCACCAGAGATAGATGGTGTTGTCAGACGAGTGCCTTTGATTATGAGAATTGGTGATGAAACATATCCTGCGATTGCTTTAGAAACTATAAGAGTGGCGACTGGCGATCCTAGTTATCAGATTAAGGCGGGCGAAGGGGGAGTAATTGCTGTAAGGGTACCTGGTTACGATACAATCGCTACTGACGCACACGCAAGAATATGGTTAAGATGGAATAAAGAGTTCGATACCATATCAGCAAGTGAAGAAGACTTTTCCGAATTCGCAGGTCGTACTGTTATTATCGGTATAACTGCCGAAGGATTGAATAGTATTATTGCAACCCCATTAGGGGAAATGCACGACTATATACTATCTGCTTCGACTTTACAGACGGTATTAGACGGAGATCAAATCAACAGATACGATTATAGTCTATTCCTAGAATTGATTATTTCAGTAGTTCTAGGCGTCTTAATTGTACTACTTGCAAGATTTACACCGTACTGGTTTATCGGCTTGACAATAGTATTATCTTATGTTATACTCGTATTTACTTCATATTATTTGTTTACCGAATACCTTATTCTCGCAGATGTAAGTTGGTCCATTATTTGCTTGACAATAGTAGGTATGCATAGTATATTCAATCGGTTCGTTTTAGAGTTTCAATTGAAACAACAAATAAGAAAACAATTTGAAACATATCTTGACCCAAGACAAGTGGCAATATTACAGAAAGATCCAAGTAAACTAAAACTCGGTGGTGACAGACGAGAGATGAGTTTCTTGTTTATGGACATTATAGGGTTTACACCTATTTCAGAATACTACAAAAACAAAGATGATCCTGAAGGACTCGTAGAACTTGTTAATGAGTTCTTAGATGACATGACTAAAATATTACTCAACAATGGTGCCATGATTGATAAGTTTATGGGTGACTGTATCATGGCAGTATTTAATGCACCGATTGATATGGAAGATCACGCAGAGATGGCAGTCAAGAGTGCTATGGAAATAGAAGCAAAGACAAAAGAACTCAAGGCATTATATAAAGAACGAGGACTACCTGATATCAATGTCGGAACAGGTGTGAACACAGGTACAGCAATCATTGGTAACATGGGTAGTTCAAATCGTTTTGACTATTCAGTTATAGGTGACGCAGTTAATCTGGCTGCGAGACTAGAGGCAACTGCTGGTCGAGGGGATTATAAAGATTGCCCAACATTATATTCAAGTTACACTCAAGAAAAACTCAAGAATATCAAGTCAGTTGAAGTAGATAAGATCAAAGTTAAAGGTAAGGAAGAGTTAATCACAATCTTCAAACCATTATAAATAGTAATATGGCAAAGACTGTATTTGATAAAATTTTAGACAAGGCAACTGCACCTAAGTCATTTGACTGGTATAGAAAACAGGT
>ENA-ORXF01000379-ORXF01000379.1-marine-metagenome-genome-assembly--contig:-NODE-379-length-33339-cov-5.285551_pt1 | contig 33339 bp, 22 predicted proteins | sample MGYA00237864_ERZ511476 | MGnify/ENA primary metagenome ERZ511476 (study PRJEB26306, sample SAMN06343908) | marine metagenome | isolation source: coastal waters | place: Atlantic Ocean: West Antarctic...
CGCCCACTGGTCTGCTCTTGCATGCCATGCAGTCGCTCTCGCATCCCGCGGTACACGCCATGTCCTTTTCAGACATTGTGCAGCGCACGGCTATCAATTGGCTTGGCAATCCATGCCCAATGGAGACCCTGCCGATTTTTGCGGCAACAATGATCAACAACACCTTTGACTGGGGATTCTGGCTAGTACTTGGTATGTTTGCCGAGTTCTTTGAGATCCCTGCGCTCCCGGCCACAGAGGTCGAGCTTCTCTTTGGCAATGACACACACCACACTCAGCCAGAGGTGTCGGTCTCTCTCCGCGAGTGGCTTGAGAGATTCGGCTTCGGAGACGGCAACGTCGAACGCACTGGAGACATTATGTACAGCGGGCTATCAACCTCTCCCATGGCACGCTCTGCTGTTTACGTGACAACCAACACGGCGGCCGACTCTGAGCTCACTGGTAATGATCTTGCATGTGTGATTGCCAACGACAAGTTTGGAGGCGGCGGTGGCGGTGGTGGTGGCGGTGGCTTTGGGGGGGGGGGTGGCCCGGTGAGCAAAGAACGCAAGGTTGCCAAACACATTGCAAAGATGATGTTTGAAAAGTTCGAGAACCATCTAACAGGGGCGTGTAATGTGACAACGGAGGAGGCTATTGAGATTATGCTCACACGCTACATGAACAAACCCATGCACTTCCCGAAGTTCGGGAAAGTCCCTGCGAGTCAGGGTGTTGACTCTGTTGACGATCTTCTCAAACGGCTCGGGCACAGTGCATGTTCGGCGGGGGAGGCGGGGTTGACAGACAACAACAATTACGTTGACGGGGCCTCAGAGGCCGCCCGCAAATGTAAGTTCTCGACAGGCGGCGGACACTCTTACCGTATTGCCCCGTGGTCTTGTCAGAACGCGGGTGGCAACGTGTGGCGCTTTGGGGTCGAGTTGCGCTTCCTCTTACTCGCGCGTTCTGTCTTTGGCAGTAGCCACGGTGTGTCACAGACGTCCGTGCAAAAGGTGTGGGACCATATGACCAAACAGATACTCCTCGAGCGCATCCCACCAAGCATCTTTCCGTACTCCACCTATGTGACAACAATGCCCGACCCCGACGGTCTTGCGCTCAGTATCTCGACTATCGAGTCTCACGCCGGACGCCCCTCGACTATGATGCGCCCGCTGCCGACTTCGGCCGTCGTCGACCGAAATCCTTGTGCTGTACCAGGGCTTCTTCCGTGCCAGAAAATGCCCGAAGACATTAACATTGTGGCTGCGCAGTGGCGTCTTGCCGAGCGCATGTCTGACACAAAGGTCACTACCCTGCACCGTGATGTGCATGTCGAGGAGATCAGCACCCCGTGCATCCCACTCGACACGTGGATCCCCGTGGAGTTGGTGCAACGGCCCCTGCTCAATGACGGCGGAGACTTTGCGGCGGCCACTGCCGCGTACAAGCCTGCAGCCCTCTACATTCACGGGCGCTCTCAACGTGTGTCGTGGGCTGTCCGGGCGGAGGAAGTTGATCCAGTGGCGCGCGATCACCGTGTGTCTATGTTTGGGCTCAGCAGTGCTATCACCATTATGAAGGACCCCCCTCTTGACAATCCCGATGCCCCAGATGTCTCACTCGGCTGGCACCATGAATTCAAGAGCAGCTCGCACGCTAACATTCAGAAAGTGCTCACCCCCACACCTCGGGAGTTTGTGCGCTTTAATCCTATCTACCTGCGACACGGGGTACTCCTTGAGGTGCCCATTATTGGCGGGCTTACTCACTATCTCGTGCTACAGCCGTGGTGTGCTGAAGATGTGCGTGGGGTGCGCACTGATGCTCGCGTGGGCCAGCAGTGGTTTAACCCCAGCACAATGGGCTACCTCGCGGGAGCAGAGTACGTGCCAGACGACGACGAGTACTCACACAGGCTGTGGCCCTCCCTCGCACAGGCCTCTGGTCTACCCGAAGAAGAAGACGCAGACGACCCGTGGGCACTGAGACGTGAGAACCTGGAGACGTACATCAAAAAGACCATCTGCTTTGACCTTGAGGACACGGAGGGTCTTGAGGGTTTTGAGCGTGAGTTCCTACATCAGATGAGTGTGTACACCAATGATGACAACCTTTTTGCCAATATCAGTAGCGCACACGCGGAGAAGTATCTGGTCGATACAGGGTCTCCTGTCCTAATTGATATCATGCACCCCGCGATGCGCGCCATGTCTCAGCATAATGCGCGATTCTCACACATTGTACCCTTTGCGTGCAAGTCTTCCCCGTCTACACAAACGCTCAAAAAGGGCATATCGCTCCAGGACTTCACGGATGACGACGCGGCCGAGAATTCGCATCCAGTATTCCAGGCCATGCTGTTGTACGAGTTGCCAGCTAGCATTGCCCCCCGCTCGAAGGACCTGGCCGAGTTTGAGGTATGGGTTGGCATCCGTCAACTGGATACCAAGTCCAAACATGTAGACGCGCATTTCATGGCAATACCGTCGCGTGCGCTTATCCCGCCGTCTAGACTCGAAGCCCTTGGATACAAGCAGGCCGTCTTTGATCTCTACAACAACACGGCAGCATGACTACCCATCATATCTCTCGCTTTATCTCTACATCTTCCCCTCATTCCAACAGCAGACACGAACTCCACATGACAAGAATACTGTCTTGGACTAGTATAGTGTCATTTATTATCACAATAAAAAGCAAACGTGTCTCTTCATTGTCATTACCTGCATGGTTCCATGAAATAATGGGCATACCAATCTTCGCATTACCCTCTCATCCTTGTGCATTGCAAAATACCTGTTGGCTTTTAGGCCTTCATCACACTTCGAGAGACGCTAATATACTCACAAGCACTCTCAAACATATAGAGTTTCCTGCATAGCTACTAGACCATTTTTTGCGAAGTAATAAAAGCCACATCAATCAATGTAGAGGTCACAGGATCCCGTCGGATTTGCAATTGACATCCGCGCGTTTGCAACAAGTGCGCGCAGTGTGAGTGCACTGAGCCGCCAATGAGTTGCAGAACCAAAAATACATGGGACCCGTCCCGCACTCCGTAGCTCGATAGCCTTTTCCCGTCCATAAGCATTACCCCCCCGAAGCGTAGGCTCTGTTGTGCCACAGAGGCACCAATGGAAACTTCCACACTCGTCTTCAGACACACCACTGCCCCTCCCCGGCTAACCTCGACTATCACGGGAGGGTGTCCTGTGTGTTGTATGCAAACGCGCATGCAAGTACACAGAATGCTTGCGCGCAGTCGTATTTTATAGCAATGGTGGATGAGGCATCATTGCAATTTTTGATGAGGCATAGAAACGCACTTTGTACAATATTTTATTGAAGAGAGTCCAAATAGGTTTACGTGTTTTTTTCTCCCTTGCTCGTGGAGAAAAATTGCCTCAGTAGATTGATGTGATTGAATATCATTGAGCCTCACACAGGAACTGTCTTCAGATCACACATACGGTCATGGTAGTAACGATGCTTGTTGTCTTCGCGGAAGACATCCGGAAACTCTTGGCTGAATCGCTGGTAATATGCAAAGGCGCGCAGCGACACGCCGCGCCTGCTCAGACACACAAGCGAGCACCCCGGCAAATCCCGACGCCCCTCCCCAGAATGAAGCAAGTTTGCGTTGATAATGTCTGGCGGTGTCAGGAAGCTATAATCATATGATTGTGTCGGGGCCACGCATTCGACTTGGTCTTTCTCGCACGCGGCGCACGCAACGTTGTGCTGAAGTAAGCCGTCTTTGTACATGACGAGGACGTCAAACTCGGGGTCGTTGTGGAAGATCATACCATAGATCATGTTGAGCGGGCCCTTGAAGAGCTTCCGCACACGCGAGCTGGTCTTCATGTTCTCAAACACAAACGGACATCCACTTACGTGCCACTTGACGGCGCTCGTTACAATGAAAGGGCACAGACGCTTGTCGCGTGAGAAGTCACGGACATTACACTCAAACACCTCGAAAATCCTGCGCATGAAAACCACCACACCCTCCATGACCTCAAAGTGCTTGCTGCGCACAGGGTGGTACACGCACCCGCGATCGTGCGTGACTTCTGCCATACAGCACAAATACGCTTTGACAAGGGATAGCTTGTCGATGCTTTGTGACGCGTCCTGCACGTATGCCAGACTCTGCAAGATGAAGAGAGAGGGGTGTGTGATGCTAGCACCCGTCTCATGCTGTCTTAGAGCGCGCTTGCACATGGGCTCGCAGATGTAACACACATACGTGTCCCTCCCCGCAGCCAGGTGCGCGTACTGGGCCTGATAGATGCGCGTCGTCGTCTGCGCTGACGGGTCCTGTAGCAGCACGAGGAAAACAGAGCGCATATCCATCTTCCGTGTCGCGTGGTCTTGTTTTAGCACGGGCTTGCAGCAGCAGATACACATGGTGATGTCCTGCAGTAGCTGGGTGTGCTGGCGGAGTGAGTGAACAGTTGTCTTCCACAACTGACTCTTGCCATCATGGTCGGTGTCCTCCATGGTACTTCAATGTGCTGGGATTCGTGGTGGTCACCAGCGTTCCTTGCCAACCCTCAACTGCAGGGCTCGCCCTTGGCGCAGATTGGTCCTTTGGCAGTTGGCATTTACACCATGTACTGTCTATGTTTGCTTTGTTTTTTTGTATTCCTGCCCATGCGCGCGTGGGGGGGGGGGGTTCAGTGTGTCCTTCTGGATGGAGAAGATTGTGAGCACAATGACGCTGGTGTTCAGTGCCCCGTATATGGTTATGACCACGTCCTTTGTGGCCACACCATAGTAGCACAGGCTGAGGTCGCTTAGCCACTGCAGCCACAAGGACAACGGGATTTCGTTCAGCGAGTCCACAATGCCCATGGCCCAGTCGCGCGACTGACGCGGGTGCGAAAGACGGTAATTTTCCACATAGTGTGGGTACATCTCGTCAATCTGCACAAAGTCAGCGCTGATTGATAGGATCATCCCAATGAGTCCTACCAAAATTGCCTCATTTGACAGCAAGTCTGCTCCTCCCTCAGGTGTGTCCGCGTGTAGGTGGTTGTGCATGTGGACAAGGTCACCGTGGTCTTGTCAACACTGCAGCGCTGGTTATATACAAATATGCAAGAGAGCGTATTCATTTTTGGTCTTCAACGATTTTTGACGTTTGTCCAGACTCTCCTCCCAACAATGGCGCGCACGAGCACCCTAATGACATCAAAGCGACAGGGCAGCAGAAAAATGACGTTCCAACACGGAGTTGCCCTGTTCACACAAATACAATGTTCCAACGCCGGGTTGCGTTGTTGGCGACAATAAACCCTGCCATAAAGCAGTTTGCGTATAGACTAGTGCTCAGTACTACAGATGCGCGCAGGAGGTCCCCACACGTACCCCACTGTGGGGTCAGAGTACAACGTGGCCACAGATTACTATGGCGAACACGACAACAGACACGCGTCATGCGTGTGTTGCAATAATTCGTGTGAGTATGTGTGCGAGTGCACGCCACAGCACACCCCCTCCCCGGTCCGCACTGCGGTGTCGTGTGTGGTGCAGTAGACTCGGCAAGACGCGCAACTATAAACACACACGTGGTCGCTGTGGGCCATGCATGGAGAGTCAACGGCGAGTTCGGCTTGAAAACGGGTGGCCGCGACTGCATATTTCAAGCGTTCCTGCTGTCTACGAAGTGTGTGACGCTGATGGGAGCAGTGGCGTCCCTCTGGCAATAGCGTGTCCGTTTCCCATTCTCAGGGAGTCTGCGTGGTGGACGGGCATGGCGGCAGAATGTGCAGAAGGGGAGTTTGACAATATTGACGACGACTGTACATCAGACCAGTCCGAGCTCTATGCCATGGTCCTCACACGCAAGGGGCGCAAGGCATGCGACGAGCTTCAGATCTATCAGGGAATGACATGTGATTTGACAGTAAACCCACTCTTCAAGACCAAGTCCCAGATTGACATATCCCCCAGTCTTTGCATGGTCATTACAAACTACACCATACGGAAAGACGCGCGCGCAGCATGGGTGTATCTGATACCAGAAGATGGTAGCGAGGGAGGCGGGTCCTCTGAGTAATGCTTATTGTTGAATAAAAACCACACAAGTCTCTCACAGTAGTCGGCGAGGTGCTGGTTTGCGGTGGTACGCACGTCTGATTGTATATAATGGGAGGATGGTGCACCCAAAGTAGGTGTGGATGGATCATGCAACGCTCCTACAGTCAGGGCTGGCACAATGTTATGTGATGCTGTGGCTCATGGCCTCTCTCATTAACTTGCACACGTGTTTTGGCGGCAGCAGCCACAGCCACCGATACTGGTCGCCGATGCACGCACTTTGTGTGGTGGCGCGCATGATGTGCGACGTGATGTTGTCACGGCACACGGCGTACCTGCACGTGCTGTGCGTGTGTGTGCTCGGGGAGGTGGCTCTTATGTGGCACCTGACAACCCAACCCCGCCGCCATCGTTTCGCCGCACCCAACGCGCTGGCATGTGCAACCATGCAGGGGTTAGTTGTTGTGGCAGACCTGATTTTGTTGTGTTATCTCCAAATGAGACACTCGCGTGTCCTGGCGCGTGGGTAACTGGCGAGCGGCGAGCTGGTACTTGTATAAAAGCAGGGCACCCGTAAGTTGCAGAAACAATGTCGATAGTTACGAGGACAGTGAGGGTTCGTGATCGTGAACCAAACATGCATCAATCAGAGAACAATAGCTCACAGAATAGTAAAAGAAGAACAACAGGGGGTATAAGGCCCGGGGGGTTGTCACAAGAATTGCACGATACATATCTTATACAACACCGCCACAAATTTTCCGACTATCTAGAGGTAGTGGACATAGTTGGAAAAGGGCGGGGTGTTCGTGCGTTGCAACCCATAGAAGAACACATGTATATTGATGTGCCTGGCAAGATGTGGTGTATCCCCAAAGCGGGTCATGCTGCATCCAAAAATTTCAGGCAACACGGCGCTCAATTTCTCCGAGACTATCCACATTTGTTGGGCAAAGTTGCGGGACTCCACAATCCGAGTGCACATCCGTCGCCCCCTCTAGGCAGAAAAATATTGCTGGAAGATGTATATGCAAATATATTCAAGCGCAACCAATGGAGTTACAATGGGGGAAACGTCGTTTCTGTGGATACGGGTTCGATGTTCAACCACTCTTGCGCACTCACACGTCCCAAGCCCGACTTTGTTTCAGGACATGAACCGCCGACAGAATTCTATGTACAGATACCAGGAAATCTGACAATACAAGCTGGTGACGAAGTCTGTTTCTCGTATCTCAATGAGGCAGATTTGAGATTGGATGTGCACGCGCGACGACATTTGATTTGGGACACTTGGGGGTTCTTGTGCAAGTGTGAACGATGTCTTTTCGAATTGCAGGAAACCACTGATGACGAACTGTTGTGTCGCGCATGCCACAAGGAGACACAAGGCGAACACAGTGATCACCCTACCGTGTTTGGGGGCAGGACCGATGATTTGTGTGGTATGCCCTTCATCATTGCCCATGATGAAGGGTGTGTTGAAAAGGGTTTGCGTGGGGTGGTGTTGTCACGTATCCATGATCCACTAAATAACGACATTGTCAGTGGATATAATGTTGAATTTGACGGAGACGCCAGTGATGGTAACGAAACGAATAAAGTGATGGAATGTCATAAGATGCACGAATGTGTGGAACGGGCATATGCAATGTCCACATGTGAAATTCCATGCCCAAACTTTCGGCCTCCTTCCATTGAAATAACCACACAGCCCCCCCCAAGCCTTCACGAACAGGTCGTAAATGGATTTAAATGGACAGAATACGGTTTGGAAGAACCCAACGTAGGCAGAGAATTACAGAATACCGCACTATCAAAAGCCCTATCCTACACCACTGAATTTACCCAAGAAGAATGGGATGATTTTGGCATTGACAATCTGCAGAGTGACGACTACATCAAGGTGCATTGTAGTGCTCTTTATTCTTACTTTGTACCAGTTCCCTTCGCTGTAAACCACGCCACAGTAGATGAGATTGAGTCGCTGGAACAGCTCGAAACAAGAATGAAGAACGATGTGAATAATGCAGTAGCAGACACCGCATGTGACGCGGTGGCCCCCTTGGCTTATTTCAATATGGACCACTTGTCTCAAACCGCATCACGGACATCAGAACCCTCCCGAGAGATGTATTTCAGTGTACCACACTCGACTCATACACCATAAATTCCACCAGTATCTCCCCTCCCCTGGCTTCAATAACTTTGGTTGGTGTAACGTGGACTCGACGGGCATCTATCCCATCATTACCCCACACCCAGCCGTATTCTAGCAAACCTCGTGTACCAACACAGCAGGGTGGGCGAGTGGTTGCACAAAACACAGGACACGACATGCTGGAACCTTGTTTTAAGGGTAAACCTCTCCAAATATCACCACTTCCATCCACCATCAAAGGGGACTGAACGCATGTCCTGCTACGGGGGTGTGTACACTCATTGACACACCTCTACATACAGTGTATAAGAGTTTGTATTGTTTTTAATGAAGAAACACATGTGTAATTATTTTAGGGTTGTGATAGTGGAGGTAGGCGGCGTCGCCTCAAGCGCCGCCGCCCACTGCACAGTACTTACTCTCGCTCAGCGCGTCAATGCGCTCGAGGCTTTTGATGATTTCCCGCCGCAGGACGCCCGAGGCCCACTGTAGCACCCACGGGAACTCCGCATACTCGACTTGGTGCTGGGAAACCATGCGTCTGTTGCCGTAGAATGTCATGACAGTCGAGATCTTGATGCTCTTGATGAAAGGCACATCAACAATCTGCACGAAGCTGTACACTTTGTCGTTGACGACAAATAGGTCCTTATGCACACGGATCGTCTGGTCGGTGTCTATGATCGAGGACAACACGCTTGGGAGTCGTAGTTTGGTCACATACGCCACCGACGCGTGTTGGATGGGGTGGCGTGTTGAGGCAGTAGTGCCTCCGCCGGCCAGCAGCGGTGATTTTCCGTATGGCGCCATGGTCTGCACGGTGGCCCACGGCGACATCGACCATGCTTGCACGCCGCGCTTGTACGTCCATTCATACGCGATGTTGTACTGTGTCTTGCCACTCATGATGTGCGGGTTCAGGGCGGTCTGATGGATTACGCACGGCGTGATGGCGCGCGTCGTGTGCACAAATCCGTTCTCGCCGCGCGCCACAGGTAACAAAACCGCCAGCAGGCATGCGCCAAGCACGTATCGAGCATAAAATGACGGCATGTTGACAGACCAGTCAAGCTGCACGGGGGGGTTGGATGCTAAGAATCAAAAGGATGTATTTATATACACACAGTGACTCGCACACACATCCACTACCCTGGGTTATCCCCCCTTACTCATAGATTGATTTTGATTGCGGGATTGACTAATTCATAAGAGCAGGGTTTGTACCACGATTCTGCTCTGATGATGGCGTGGTCCCAGCAAGTCATACATATCTTATGCATTTACCACGAACTCCTATTTAGTACAGACAATCGCCAGTCAAAACCAGTCTATTGGTTGTGGCGGAGCACTGTGCGCGCACTGCCATGCTCCGAGCCTGTATCATCAACTTCTTCTTCCTCATGCTCTGCCTTTGCTGATGGTATATTGCCCGGTTCGTCGTCTGTGTCCCGCTTTGTGGCCGGCAGTCGTGTGGAGGACGCCATGACTTGGTCGCTGCTCGAAATGTTGTCGCGGGCAATGGTCATCACATCGTCAATAGTATAGACACCCTCAGGTCCGGCCTGCGCGCGCGAAAGCGATAGTTCGATCTCGTCGTCTGTGTCCATGACAGAGCCATTGTCGTCGCCCCCGGCGTTGCCCCATCCACCACGCACCGCCACGTTTTCCTTGCGGCAGAATAGCACGCAGATCGCTGCATAGAGCCCGATAGCGACCCATGTACATATCATGAGCTCGTACGCCTGATGATTACGAAGGAGCGGCGCATGCTGCACTACAGTCTTGCCCATCGCCACCACCAACACCACAACTGCAATATGCGAACCGCAGCGGTCGCGCACGCCGCGCACGAGCATGAAGATACAGAACCAGATACCAGCCCCCCCCGTGAGCAAGAAGACGTCACCAAGAGCGTTCTGCGAGTCAACGAGCGCAAACACTGGGACATCCAGGGCCCACGACGCCGCGCAGAGCACCACCATCGCCACCGCTGAGACAGCAGGCTGTGTGGTCTCTAGTGCTACCGGGAGCCGCACGGACGCTGGCACGTTCCGTAGCATGTTCGGGGTGAACAGACATAACACCCACAGTACGCACATGGTCTGAGGGTACGCATGTGCTGACCACGTCAGGTACTGTGCCACATTCGCGTCCTCAAACTGATATCTGAAACCAGGGGGAGCACTGATATTTGTCCCTGCGCTGTCCCCGTGCAACATTGTAGCGATAGTGTTGTTGCCGCCGAGCGTCGCAACGGCATCGAGACTCCGCATGTAGCTCGCGCTCACATTGAAGAGCAGCGAGTGCAGGTCTTCGAGCTCGTCAACAAGGCCGCGCCCCGCTTGCCAGCCTTCGCTCGTGGCGCGCGCGCCCGCAATGTACACAAATACAAACGCGAGGCAATGAGAGACCAACCCCCACACCGACATCAGACAAAAGATGATGCGTCGCCCTGTCGGGCGTCGGAAGTAGATCCCGCGCCGGATCTCGCTGTGTGTGCTCTGCGCAAAGAAGCCAAAGGACAAACACACAGTGCACGTCGCGTCGTACACGGGCAGACACACAAAGAGCACATAAAATGCCCCTGCGAGAGGGTACAGCATGCGCCACACCTCCTCGCGGCTCACAAAGAGCTTGATCTCTGCCGACTCATGCTGGAAGTCAATGGTCTGGGTAAGCATCTTGGTCGCCGTAAAGTTGGCCATCACCGTTGCTGCCCCTGCTCTGGTCCCTTCCTCAATTGGGCCGCGCGCCGCCGCCAAATCTGCGCGATGCCCCTTGTCTGTGCGCCGCGCGCACGCCGAGCGCGCCACATGCACTACGCACTGCACGGTGGTCAATGTGCAGTAGGCAAGGTTGCTCAGCAGAACCACAGCCGCCGTGCTCGCGAGCATGCTGTAGATGTTGTCGTGACGCATGTGCACATGACTGGACATCCCCGCGCTCAGGACCATACCACCCGCAAGGATTAGTGGTGGACCCAGGCGCGCCGTTTGTGGCGCGTAGTCGTACTTGCCCATGCACGTATTGTCTTGGCGTGAAAGCCCGTCTTTATAGGGACGCGCACCCGCACACGCGTTCTACTTCATATGCGCCCTCACCTTGGGTTCTGTACTAGTCGAGTGGTTTTGCTATATACACTCACTTTCATGCAAGCAGTCCCAGTCGACCGCATTTCCCGGGACATATGAACTTGCCATGCAAGCTCGCGTGGTGTGGTGTGTTTTTGTGTATTGTGATGGATTTGGTGGAGGGCAATTTGGTGGAGGGCAATTTGCCGGAGTGTGCAAAGGGGGAAACCATACCTCCATACGTTACAAGGATGACTTGTAGTGGTTGTGGTTGTAACTCTATTGAACCTACATATGAAAACTCTGGGAACATTACAGATGGTCCAGGGAATTACAACAATGAAGAAACCTGCATTTGGAATATTCAGTCATCAAGTAACATCAAATTTGAGTTTGAGTATATAAATTTAGAGCTAAATTTTGACTATTTGAGAATTTATGGGTGTAAATCATTTTCATCATGTCAAACCCCACCATATATAGAATGGACTGGAAATGTAATCACAACCCAATTAACTCACGAAATTACAGTTCCGGCAAATCAAGCATTATTATTTTTGCATGTCCAATTCGCTTCAGATAAATCTAAAAACTTTAATGGATTCTCTGGAACATGGGCTACGACTCCTGATTGGGATGGTTCTTGTGAACAATGCGCCGCTGGAAAGTACAAGGATTCTGTTGGGACCTCTCCATGTGTTTCGTGTGCTGCCAATATGGTACCGAATCCGGAGAGTACAAGTTGCGTCTGCAACGCCGGATTTATTGGCCCTGACAACGGGGCGTGCGAGCCGTGTCCGGCCAATACATACAAGGCCACGGCCCTCTCCTACGACACCAACTACGCACGGGCCTGTGGGGATGGCTCACAAGCGTGTGCGACCGCTCAAATAGACACAACACATGGTGCTGTTTCTAGTCGCGCAAACGATGGTAACACCGCTACCAATTGGGCTGATATGAGTTGCACTCACACAGAAGAAAAATCAGGCCTAAAATGGTGGAAAGTGGATCTAGACAACCAAGTCACTGTAAATTCTCTGTCACTTTATGGGCGTTCTGGTTATGGTCACAACAAGGGAACAGAGGGGTTCTCCATCTATATTGGCAACGACGACAGTTGTGCAGCTGGTCACAAGAATGACATTTGTGTTCAGGATCAACCCTATTTACCTAGTGATGGTAGTCTCAAGAGTGTTACGTGCACACCGCCAATTACTGGAAAATATATTTGTGTTGTCACGAATGACCAAAAACACCTCACTCTGTGTGAGGTCCAGGTGTGGTCTAAGGTGTGCACTCAGTGCCCCGCGCACTTGACGTCAGCAGAGGGGTCGGCTTCGTGCAGCTGTAGCGCGGGAGAAGAGCCAACACATCAATTATATCACGACTTTTCCGAGTGTAACTCCCTTGAATCATGGAAGTTGTACACAGCAAGTATTCTAGCGACAACATCAGGGCTATCGTATACCGAGCAGTTTGGGGTTCAAGGTATCTTGCGGTACAAGCTCCCAGCAAATTACGATATGGTGCAAGTCATATTTTCAAATCCGGGGGGTGGTACAAGTGCAACAAGCGTTTTCATGGACGACATTCTGATTACTTCAACGACAAATGCTGCACAGGCAATTTTCACAGAGGAGTACCTTGTAGGATCCATCATAGAGATCAGGACGTCCGGCAGCAGTTTCATTGGATCTGATCTTAGCATCCGCGTGTATCAACAAATAAATAATTGCAGCACGTGTATGGCAGGAAAGTCCAAATCCCAGATAGGAGACACGCACTGTCTCTGTGATGCAGCAGGGACTGAATCCGTCATAGCAGGGAACCCCTCTGATCACCGCAGCAACGCATGCGTCGCGTGCGTTCCCGGAAAATACAATACAGTTGCAGGCAACCCCTGCGAAGACTGCCCAGCTGGCAAATACTCGCGTGGGATGGGAAATACTGCGTGCGAGACGTGTGACGCTGGCAGAACTTCGTCGTCCCCCGGGAGCTCATTTTGCGTGTGTCCACCAGGCACCCAGGGTTTCAACCATGGCCCATGCACGTCGTGCGCGCCCGGTTCCTACGAGGTTGACTCGTTCAGCAGCGCCACCCTGGTGGCCTTTGACAGCAATTACAACGAAGGGGCGCGCGCGCACATAAGCGTGACATTTGAGCGCATTCCCGCTAATCGTCGTCTGGCTCTTACCGTGCGCGTGGCCCAGGCAGTCTGGGCATCCAATATATCCCAAGCAACGATTGTCATGGTCAATGGAGGCGGTGCAGACTGGGTTCCTGTGCCGACAGATTACACAAAAGCCGACGATAGCCTCGGGGCCTGTCGGACTGACACAGAGGCCCTGTTCACCATCATTGACGCCCAAGAGTTGGACATCACCAGGGACCCCGAGACCGATAAGGTGGGGGTGAATCTGACGGGGTCGTCTGCTGTGGTGGAAGGCAGTTTTGCAGATTGTGGCCCTTACTATCTCAAGGCCTACGTGACCCTGCATGTGCAGGGGAAGTGCAGTGCTTGTACTGCAAATGCCAAATCCTCGGCCGGGAGCGTCAACGTCAGTGTCAGTCAAGCACAGAAAGACAATTCGTTCGAGGGCTACACGTATCGTGACAAAGCTTATTATGAAAGCATGACGGGTTTCAGCACTAATCTTGATGTTCCCACTCCAGCCGCGTGTGGTGCGTTGTGCACCGCAGTGTCAGATAATATATGTCGCACATTCATGTTTCGATCCAACGCAGACAACACCAACACACCCTGGTGTTTGTGGCAGACGGCAGTTGATATAGCGCCACTGTTATTATCTACGTCCAGTGTCGTCTTCCCAGTATGGACAAAGACCAGTGCGTGTGAGTGTCTGGCGGGCATGGGTTATGACATGCAGACAAAAAAGTGTAGCCCGTGCGAGTATGGTGAGTACAAGTCGGGGGTGGGCAACTCGGAATGTCAAATGTGTTCGGAGAATGCGCATTCTAAATACAACAAGCAGAGCGAAGAATGCACATGCAACGCTGGTGCGTCTGGCTCTGATAGTGGTGTATGCACTCTATGCAGCACTGGCAAGTACAAGGAGGCGGCAGGATCTGAAGAGTGTGTGAACTGCCCGAACGGCAAGTACACCAAAGGCCCTGGAGCCACGGGATGCCTCTCCTGCTCCAATAACAGCACGTTGTCGTTGCCAGCGGGGAAAAAATGCGAATGCAACCCAGGTTTCTCGGGCCCAGGCGGGGGCCCGCCCTGTGTCAAGTGTGCCCCCGGCCGCTACAGCGAGGCCTCCGGGGCCACAGAATGTCTGCCATGCGGGCGCGAGGCCATTGAAAGTCGGCAGGCGTGCGTGCCGTGTGCTCCCGGGACGGAAGCCAGGGCCATCAGTAGTGACCCGTATGTTCCAGGCCCCTGTGTGCCTTGCGCGCTCGACTACTACACTGTAAATTCACCAGATTTCGTGTGTTTGCCGTGTCCGAAGAACATGCATACTAAGAGCACTGGCAGCGTAGGTTTACATTTGTGCGTATGCAACAGCGGGCACGGGTTGAAGAACGGAGAGAGTGCAGAAAACGGGTGTGTGGAATGTGTCGCAGGAAAACGGAGTACGGGGGGTGCTCAAACACCGTGTGTAAAGTGCGAGGTGGGGACTTATGCTGCGTATCCAAAGTCAAGCGAGTGTGTGTCGTGCCCTGATGGCTTTGAGTCACTCGACGACGGCAGTGCTTTTTGCACTGTTAAGCCACCGGTGCCCACAGAGCCCACAGAGCCCTGCGAGACAGGCGAAACCCCTTCTCCCATGAACAAGCTGGCGCTGTTCGTGGAAGTGGACATTGGGGCAGCCCCGTGGCGTACATAAGCAAATCTGGAAATGGTTTCATTAGTATAGAGCTTCTGGCAAAGCTACTAAATTGGTTCTGACGTATTAATAAAAGCATCATCAATCAAATGCCGCCCCGTGTGGGCAATACAGGGTGGCACAAACGTGTATTTATTAACTTAGATTTGTTGGGTGTGTGTGTGTGAGGGAGAGAGAGGGTGGCCGCGGGATGCACACTACGTCGTGCGAAAGGCGCGCCAGCGCGCCGTCTGCGATGTGCACGAGCGTGTGCAAACTCTCGGGCTCCCATAGCGCGATGAAGCGGTCATTCCACACATACAGCGCAAACACGGCGGCGCGCAGGTCGCGCACCAGCAGTGGCGTATGGTGCTCGGCCAAGTCAGCTGATATGCTCTGAAGCACACTGCGAACGCCTTCCGCAAAAGGCGCCCCCCAGAGCCCCAGGCATTCTTGCATCCCCCCCACGTGGATCATCTGCAGACTTGCGGGTGGGCCTGTCTGTGCGAGAATCAGAGCTCGCAGTCTCTGCTGAGCGCCCTCCAGTCTCCGCGTCCAGTCATTGACCTTCACCCGCGCGCGTAGCCGTTCGCACTCTGTTTGCAGCCGTAGTGTTTCGTACTGCGCGAATACCCCCAGCGCATCTCTGCAGGTGAGTCCCAGGGCTGCTCCGTGCATGTTGCTTGGCTCTCAACCGGCATCCGCGCGCGCGTTGTGTGTCTGTTTTGTTTTTTATGTTGAATTCAGGCCATTTCTGTTCGAGTTGGTTGGCTCAAGATGTGCTATCGCAATACGTATTGTTGCCGAGGGTACGTGTGAGTGCTTGCTGTTTTGCCAGCGCGTCTTCTTCGTAGTGCACGTCCAGCAGCCCGCACATGTTTTTCTCTGCCACCTGCTGACGCAGGCGCGCAAAGTCCGCTCCGTGCCGGAGTTTGGCGGGGCTCTCTGCAAATTCCTTCTCTGAGCAAACAGTGTACCGGTCCACAACAGTGCCCAGCTTGTCAGAATCACTCGTCGTAAATGTCTGATTAACCACCACCATACACTCACGCGTGGTGTTGTCATCGTTATACTTGCACACCACGGCCTCGAGCAGTAGATTGTTGTTTCCCAACGTGCTACCAGACACGAGGTGTAGTTTCAGTTCCCACGCCTTGTCCGCTAGCGCGAGCTCGGAGCCGTTGATGTCGAATTTACGCTCGGGGTGTTGGCCCGTGACGTTCCATACGCCCATGTCGCTGTCAGTCATGTTGAGTGGTAGTTCCTCGCCCTCATCCTCGTCATCGTCTTCGTGAGCGTCGAACCGCGTCATGCACAAGTGCGTCACCTGCAGGAGCACAAACGCAGTGTCATTTGCGGGTTCCACGGCGGTGATGCGCACCCAAAGCTCTGCCTTCGGGGGTAGGGCCCCGGGGAAATGGACTGCCGTGTATGCGTAGTGTGTGTGCACGCCCTCTTCCAGCCGCACCAACTCCGCGCGCACATTGTTCGCATAACACAGGCCTTCTTCTCTGATCTCAGTGATACCACGGGGGTTTGTGTTGGTGTCATAGCACGGAACCTCCCCATCATCATTTTGTTTGTCTTGGTTTTTGTTTAAAGTAACAATTTCCTCACATAGTCCTGCGCGTTTGTTGCACTCTAGGTGGTCGTCGTGCACAATGACGTGTCTGAAATAGTCCCACCCGAGCCGAACCAAGTCAAAATATTGTAATTTGCTTCGGACCCCCTCAGCAGTGGCATTCTCAAACATGTACAGGGTCATGAAAGAATTTTGATCGGCAACAGCATATGTTTGTATCTGGCAGCGTGCGCACTGATAGTTATTGGATTCTGAAACCTCGTTTACATTATAATCAAATAATTTTTGGTATGTTTCCCCTGAATTCAATTCTGGTAACACAAACGCGGTGTATGCGGCGGGCACGTAAAAAAACCCTCTGTATACAGAAGCCGCGCCTGGTTGGAGGTCATGCTTTGTTTTTTCACGTAACGTGCAAAACGGGTGATGGTGTGTTGGTTGCACCATTCCTGCATGTCCACAGTTGTCCATCATAACATTCTTATTGCCAGTGGGCTCTCGTAAATATGCGTAACCACCATCCTGTGACGCAGACATGCTGAACCCCGGGTCCAGTTGGAAGGGCAGCTTGCAAGCACCAGCTTTCAAGGTACAGAGCGCGTCTTCTGTGCCAGATATTACGCCCTTGTCAAACGCGAGCGTGTTGTTCGTAAACACATCCAATGTGCAGTCGTGGATGTCTTGCACGGGTGCCTCCTTGTAGCACCCGCCACCCAAGTAATCTTGACACTGGTCGCTGTCTACAATTGTGTTTTTGTACCAACTGCACGCGTCACACTTCTCCCGTGTGTGCGCTACTTCGTGCAGATACGTGCAATTTGCGCATGGGATGCAGATGCGGTCGCCGCCTGCCCGGCTCAGGTATTCGTTGTATCCGCAGAAAACACACTCGTGCCGTCCCCGCGCGCCCCCGGCCCCTGCCCCGCCCGTCAAGGTGTTGTTGGGGCACCTGAGACATGGACCGGGGCCATTGTCGAATTTGTAGTGGTTGACTGGACACGGCGTGCACACCGCATCCTCTTCGTCATCCCAGTCTCCCTGCACTGTGCGACGGGCGAACCCGGGGAGGCACGGTGCTGTGTATTCAGAGCAGTTGTCTGCATGCGTGCTTCCTGGGCCCTTTGTCTTCTTCCCCTGCCGACACAATGTGCAATTGGGCGCGCCCGGACCGACGCTAAAGCTCCTGTCGTCGCAAGTTACACACGGCAAGGCTGGCTGGTATGTTGCGTGCATCTCTGAAACTGCGCGGCGGGTCCCTGGCTTGCAATCAGCCTGGCACGGGTGTATGGTCGAGACTACGTGTTCCATGCTGAGCGCGCTCAGCAGCTTATCTAGGCCACATGACAGGCACGCCGTGCGCGGGGGTTCACCCGAGAAGCAGCCAGGCGCGTAGGTTCCCACCGGACATTGCATGCTACAGTTTCGGCACGCACGCGCAGTGGTGTCAAAGTACCGTGCGCCGGGGACGGAGGCCGTGCACATGTGGCCAGTGGAGTAGGGTTGTGCAAAGACTGCGAGGGTGGCGCCATCGAGGCATCGGGAATTCGGGCTCTCCAGACGCAGGAGCAGCATATTGTCCTTCAACGACTCAACGGGCACGGTGAGCTTACACGTGCCGGGGGCAGTGGACACATTGCACGCCATCCCGCGGAGAGTCATATGATCCTTCTCTGTGTCTACATAATGCACGGGGACAACTGTGTAGGCGCAACTGGCTGCTGCGCCGGCGGTCGGCGGCGCGACGTCAACCGACACGAGCACGGCCTCCCACTCGCGCGCACGCACTGCCATGAAACTGGGTTTCTGTGGCGCGTAGCGAGTCGTGATGTGGCTCACGTTGGCAGTAGTGCTGGGTGAGTTACTAGACACATTGTACCACATCACAGGCACTACCTCCAGCGCGTCCACGTATGCCTCTCCCGCATTCAAAAAATCCAGTGTAACATGCGGGGGCGTATAAGCCGGCAACGAAAAATAGTGGCGCACGGACTTCCAGCCCTCATCATCTGGGGGGGAATCTGTAGTTTCTCCTTCTGCTCCGTCCATTTGATTTGTTTTGACCGCGAGCGCCACTGTCGTTTTTGTCGCGCACGAAAAGCGCCAAAACTTGCGTTCTGCATTATTGTCTGCGATTGGCCACGTCACACTGAGGCTCCCCGGGGTCTGTGGCAAAAATAACACACGTTCACCGAGGAAATCACCCTCCGCTGTGCGGTATTTATGGTCTGCATACCCAATCCGCAAATGCACCTCAGCCGAGGTATTGCACATGACGAGCTGCGATGGCGTGTTGTTGGCCTCTAGCATATATCGGAGAGGGTGCAGCGCTTGTTCGTCGGTCTGTGTGCGATGAATGCATCGTCCAAGCGCAGGGAATGTGCCAGCGGGTAGATGCGACACACATTGGACACTGCCATTGAGCTCAAGGAGCAAGGCCGCCTCAAATCCAGTGACACTGGAGACGCCCCCTGGCACAACCCGCGGCTCGTGCAGCAGGTCCTCATTGTCATCCTGGTGGTCCCAGACCAGCACGTTTTGGTGTGGCGAACACGGTGTGTTCCAGTCTGTGCGTGCGTCGCAATCAGCGCAAACAAGCACGTTGTCAAGCCCTTCTGCCACAGCATAGGTACCCTCTTTGCACTGTGCAGAGCATTTTTTACGGCCCGCACCCAACGCCAGTTGCCCAGCCGGACACTCTGTGCAATGCGTGCTGCCTGATTCGGGGGAATACTTGCCGGGCGCACACTCAGTGCACGCATCACTGCCGCTGGAGGATTTGTACTTGCCTTCCTGGCACTGTGTGCATTGACTAGGCACAATATTAAAAGAGCTGAGCCCTGGCGAACATACACAAGCGTTACTTGAGTTGCTCCCAGCGGGTGCCTCTTCGCCGTTTTGACACTGCACACATGACATGGCCCCCTTTATCTCGGAATACGTATTCGGCTCGCACTTTTCGCACACGGTGCTGCCGACCGAACGCGCAAATTCGCCAGGCTTGCAATCTAAACACGCGGGCATGGCGGAATTTCGTGCAGATTTCCCGCGCTCGCAGGCCGCGCAGCGAGGGCCGCCGTGGCCCATTTCACACGACGTACACGCGGAGGCACCCCGACTTTCAGTGTATTCGCACGCATTACACTTTACGCACGCGGACATCCCCTCGGATTTCGCAAATGTTCCTAGTGCACACTTCACACACGGGTTGCTCGCGCCCGTTACATTGGAGTATGTGCCCTTCTCGCACACCGAGCATGTTTGATCTCCAGGGATGACATACGTTCCCACACCACAAGACCCACAAGTATTTCGTAGGGGATTTGAATGTTTCCCAGCGGCACAATCAATACAAGTCATACTGGTTTTGCCTCCTGTGTCCTTTGAATATTTTCCCATAGCACATCTTTTGCAATCGACAACACTTGTTGCTCCTATTGTTGTTGAATATTTGCCAGCAACACAAGAAATACATGATGTTTCTGAGTTGCTATTTTTGTTTGAATTATATTTTCCTGCCCCGCAGTTTTCGCAAACACTGGAGCGAGGTGAAGACGAATATTTCCCTTTTTCACAAGGATCACATCTGATCTGTCCTGGATCCTTTTGCGATGTTCCAGCTAAACAATCTTGACATGCCCTGCTTGTCGGATCGTCTCCTTTTTTACCTACTGGACATTGTGTACATGATTTATCTGATAATGGGTTTTGCTCTTGTCCTGTAGGGCAGTTCTCGCAATTGTTACTGGTGGCACCACCTGTACACTCTATTCTTTTTTGCCCTGAATGACATGGCCACTGAGATGGATAACCACACGACGCACATGGTGCTGGGTTTGTTGAACCACTTGCGCATTGTGCTCTGTATTGACCAGGTGCACAATCTTGGACTGTTGAGCAAGGTTTGCATTGACGATCTGTGCGACAGATAAATTTAAGTTCTGTGGAACAGCTCTCGTCGTTAAGATCCCCGTCACTACGTCTTTCTACGCATCTTTCAGGACATTGACTGTTGTCGCCAAGAGCATTCCTTGAATTACTTGGCTCACCACCATCCCATATGTTTGGGGTAGTGCTTGTCAATGTTGTCGTTCCTCTTAACCAAATCCACTCATTATTGACCTTTGTGTAATCAAAATTGATAAACTGGGAACAGTAGTTATTCCTCCGCCCAGTTCCCGTCCATGTTTCTACATTACCTGACATGGCGTGTATAACTTCATTGTAAGTTCTCAAGGCAGACAAGGTCAGGCCATTTGCACCGACAAATGCGGTATGACCATTAGCTGCTGGCCAGAAGTTCGCCGATACTTCCCTATCCCTGCAACTGTCTTGTGCACCATGCCAATTTTCCTCTGTGTCCACAAATTGAAAACATCCATGATCGTCGTACCTGTGCCAGTTCGCGTGACAATCCAAGCCATTTGGGTGCCCGTACTCGTTAATTCTGCAAGCTCTGTTAGCTGCAGTTGGATAACCCAACACTCCCAAATTTCTCGCATTATAACTCTCGTGAACTACTGCTGGTGCGGAGAGCATGCTCCTCACAAACATCACACGGGTCATATTGTGTGTTATTTTGTCCATGTCCGCATCTCCAGTGCTGAGGAGCCGTGTGCGTGGGAGCCACACATGCTGCTGCACGTGCAAACGCTCGCCACGGAACACGCGTTTGCCAGTACTCGTGGTGGTAAACAGTGCGCTTGGAGTTTCTGTTAATAAGAGAAGTTCGCAGAAGCCCATAGTGCCACTCCCAGATCGGCGCATGGTGTGTGTGTGTGGACCTCCTGGCAACTTTTCGTTTGTTACACACAATGTCTCATTCATTGTAGTTGACAGGGCTGTTGCATGCATGTGGAGTGTGGACACAGGTGTGCCATCACTCATGGTGTCAATGGAGATGGACCATGCGTAATAGTATTTAAATAGAGAAGTATACTCGCCTTTGTGCCAGTCGCTCCATACTGTGTGCATATGTGTTTCGAATAACGCTTGCCATGCAATGATGCGGGCATCGTTTGTCATCGTCCAGTTTTTTATAGCGCTCATATTCATGTTCACAACAAAGACACCTTCTACCAAGACTTGCGCGCGCGTCTGTTCAGTTTGCTCGCTCGTATTGACAACAGCCACACACGCGCATAGATACACCATCACGTACACATATGTTTTATCAGATGTCACGTACGGCAGATAACACTGCATCTTCCACACACGCGTGAGTGCCAGTGAAACCACACACACTCTTTATATAGTGCCACAACATGCTTATATCTTATAGTACATCACGGGCGTTCACCCGTTACCAACATTGTATCAGATCAGGTCCAGAAACAGACAGGACAAAAGTAATTCTTTGTGTATTAAGTACCCAACATACCCATTGCTCGTTCCCCCACACATTAATTCTAACAGTTGATCTTCCAAGTTGCTACAGTGCACCGAGCCCTGCGACAATGAGCGCGTCGCGCGCGGCAAGCGCCGAGCTTGCCATCTCGGGCGGCAGGGAACGGTGGCTGTCCGCGAGGCCCTTGGCGATCAGCGCCGTCAAACGCTGACGCGGCCCGGGGGCCAACACGCTCGGCATGTGCAGCGGTGTGCGCGTGGCAGCGAGGAGGATTTCTTGCGCGGACAGATAGGTCTTGACATCACAGCGCCGCCGCGCGTCTTCTGGGTCGCCTCTCCCGAGTGCGCGCGCACTGTAGTGGATTACTGCGTGACACTGCGCCGCATGCTGCACTCCAAGCGCACAAGCGCATAGCCCATCGTTCTTGGCATGCAACGCACACAGTAACTTGAGCGTGGAGACGCGCACGGGCGTGAGGGCGGTGACGCCGGGCCGCGCTGCAGCGCCAATGAGTTCTGCCACCAGGGCGGGGTCTGAAAGTGCTGATAGTTGTGGGATCTGGTCGAGGAAGAGGTGCATCACTTTGTGGGTGGAGAGAATGTTCTGTGAATTGCGCGAGGACACGAGCCTCAGGTTATGCGCTAGCAAGCGCAGCCCCTGCCGCTGCATGTCGCTGGCCTGGAAGACTCTGTACTGCAGAAAGAAGTGAAGAGAGCGCGCGAGGTAGACCAGCATCCCGCGGCTGGCGTAGTTGTTGCCGATGCCGTGCGCGAGGCATATCTCGCTGAGCGCTGCCACAGCGGGCTGGAGGTCAAGCGCGAGCACTGCGCGCCGCATTGCAGGAGCTTGTATCGCGCCTGTGCGCTGCACGAAAACGCGCAAGATGCGCATCACAAACGTAACGCCCGAGGGCGCGCGCGACACAAAGTCCGCGTCGCGGAGGACTCCAGCAAGCATGGTCGTGCCCTGGACTACGGCAGCCATGTGTGCGTAATGCATGCGCCGACACGCAAAGAGTAAGATAGATAACGTCGTGAGCGGGGTGTTTGCGGCGAGAGTGTTGACCGCCCGGCTAGCACCGAGGCCGACCTGGTGCCACGAGTGTGCGCTTGCGTTGTAGCGCCGGCGCACCAGGAGGTGGTGAATGGCTGCAGCAATGTGGGGGTGTGTGCGGCTGTCCACCGCAAAGGGCTTGTGCCACACCTCTGCCAGCGTGGCCAGCACGCGGTCTGCAGTTGCATCATCCAGGCGCCCCTGCAGGAACAGCACAGCGCGCGCGAGCAGGAACACATAGTTCTCGCGGAGGTCCCTCGCGCCCGAGTGAAGCACTACGTCAACGAGCTGCTCTACACGTGCGAACTCGTCGGTGTCGATCTGCCGCGCGGTCTCGAGCATCTCCGACACGACGCACGCGGCGGCGATATGCATGCTCCCCCGCACTGCTGGCGCGGCGTACACGCGGGCGAGAACATAGTCAATGTCGCGGTACATGATGATACTGGCGCCAATGTGCGTCATGAGCGCGGGCTGGGCGAGCAGCCGCAGCAGCGTGTGGTGCAGGAAGAGGCACATGAGCATGTTGCCCTCGCTAAGACAGTCGCAGAAGCGCATGACGAGGTGGCGGAAGACGCGATCGTGGAAGCCGTAACCGCAGAGGCACTCGAGGACGCCAATGGTGATGTACTCGACGTTGTGGTCCTGTGTGAGCAAGTGGTACTTGTCGACCAGACCCTCGATGAGGTCGCGGGCGAGCATTGTTGGCAGGACCTTGCTTTCATCAATGAGGTGAATGCGGCCGTCGACTGTGACCATGCACTTGTGGAGACACACCACGGCAGACTGCATGTTGGCCCGCACGTTTGCGGGCTCCGCGGTGCCGCTAACTTGGCGGGCGAGGAGCTGGAGCACGCTGTCAAAGAGGGGGTTGGCGCTGGCTACGCCCCGCGCAATGGCGTGGCCGCCGCAGCGCGTGCCAAAGGCGCAAACCGGGGGCACGACAGCTGGGAGACTCTCGAGAGCAACTCGGTACAGAGCGCCGGCGGCCTTGCATTGTACGCGCAGCGGGAATAGCAGGCGACACACGCGCACAAGACACCCCGCGTCCCCCCGTTCGTGCGCGTGGCGCGTGAGGTACGAGAGCAGCACGAGCACTGCCGGCGAGTGCCGCGCGCCGTGGGACACCATCATCAACCGCTGCACCACGCGCGTGTCGAGCTTGGTGGCTGTGGCGCCGTCCGCGACTTCGCTCAGTTCCCGCGCAAACACCTTGTCGCTTGTGAGGTCTGTGTGCTGCAAGAAATTCAGCAGCGCGCTCATGGCTGCAGGCGCGTAAGCGAGTGCGTGTGCGCGCGCCGGCTACACTATCCGGTTTTAGTTTTCTTTGTGTGCTATGCGGCGGGGGAGGGCGTGGTTGTCATTAGCGGGAACGTGTCGTGGTCGTCGGCGCTCGGCATGTTCAGAACGAGCGCCACAAAACACACACCGAGCAGCGTCTTCGCGCCACAGCTGAGGATGTAGTAGGCCACGGTGGCCTCGAGCCAGAACTCCTGCCTGAAGCTTTCAACCTGCACGCGCTCCTGTATGCCGCGCGAAAACACAGCCCTCGTGAGGTACACGAGCTGACACACCACCACCGCCCCAAAGCCCGAGAAAAACAGACACTCGCCCACCACAATGACAGATACTATAGTATACACTGTGGATGGCATGGGGTTGTTGCAGTCCTTGGCGTTCTTCGCCTGGGAGTAGAAGCGGCGGATAATAATCCACCACAGCGCCCCGTGGAAGAACCACGAAGCAAAAAGGAGCACAAGCGCGCGCGTGAGGCTGGCCGGCCACCCCACTGTGCGTCGCAGGGCCCCGATGACTTCGTCGACTTCTAGCTCGATGACGTACCCCATGAGCACAAGCGCCCCCTGGAGACAGCACATGCTGAGCAACAGGTCCTGTTCCCCGATCCAGAACGACGTGGCAATGATGAAAATCTGGCACGGCGACGTGAGGGCATACTCGACCCAGCGCCAGAAGTCTGGGCCATCCTCGAGGCCACCACCACCCCCACGCCCCGCAAGCTCGCTCTGGTAACGCAGCAGCGTGCGGTACCCCTGGAACGCAAAGGAGCACAAAAACACCCACGCCAAGAAGGGCCACACCACAAGCGTGTACGCATGCAGCGGCAGCGGCACAACCACGCGCGATCGCTCGTTATAGTGCATCCCGGACTGTTGCAACTCGTAGTCGGAGTTACAGTAGTCGCCAATCGAGCCCTGCACAAGGTTTGTGATGACATCATCGTTGAGTACCAGGATGTTCTCGTCCCACACCTCCACGACCTGCCCCGGGTTGGTGCTCCACATAACAAGCACTGTCCCGAAGAGCAGCAGCGACGCGGCCGCGCTGAACATGTCGCATTTGCGCGCACAGCCCACGGGCAGACAACGCTTGTGCGGGGGTGGTATTGGCCCAAGGGGCTCGCGCTGAGACGGGGGGGGCTTGTGTGGGGGGTCCCCGTATGACCCCCAGTGGGGCGCAGGCTCAGGCTGGTTCTCGTCGTGCAAGAGGCCGTACGGGAAGTGCTCTGCATGCGATGGCGGCAGCTGGTGCATGGCGAGATATGGTGTGACGCGCGCCTAAGTGCTGCATATATAGTGCGAGCAGCACAACACCTGCCCGTTTCAAAACGGGGGTACGCTGTGGGGAGGGTCCGCGGGGGAGGGAAACGCCGTGTTTTGCGGATTTGCACACGCACGACCACTGTATCGCCACTGTCTTGCACGGCGGTGGATATTTTGTATATAAGTAACACCGGACGAAGTCTTGCATCAACTCCATCCCATGTCCACCCCTGCCAGAACCGAACATGCGTTCACTCCCACGCACTCTTCGCCGGGCCTCGGGATCAATCCGTTGAACGCAAATATTGACGCCCATAATCCAGTAGGGAGTACATTGAAAACACCTGCAACATCAGCAATACTTGCAGCATCATCGCCAAATGAACCAGCAAAATCCAATACGATAATGGGACATATAAGACAATCTTTGGGCGACTACATTGGTAGCCGCAGCGCGCAAAATAGTTCACAGCTTGGCGACGCACTGAAGTTGCAAAAGATAAAAGAGGAGACACACGAGGATGACAGGATCAAGATCAGTACGGACATTCAACGCATCGTAACCAAAAATGAAGGAAGACACGAGAAAAACCTGAAAAATATAGTGGCACGCGAGAACATGTTGCAACTGGTATCAGAAGTGGAAGCCAGTGCGAAAAACAGCATGGAGTTCGAGGCAAACATTACCAAAGCATTTCAGAATGGTGATAATGTTTCAATGTTGGCCAAACACCAAATTCAATTGACGAACCAAGAGAAACTGGTGGCGGATACCAAAAAAGAGCTTGAGGAAGCGAAAATGTTCGCCAATGATTTCGAGAGCATGCGCACGGAACTACAGACGCTCCAGGCATCAATTGATGCGCACATCAAGGTATTTCAAGACACAATCAAAACAAACAAAACTATGCAAGATGACATGGACAAGGAGAAGGCTCATGTGTTAGAATTAGTGCAAGCAAATGACCTCATACAGGAGGTCTTCATGAATGAAGTTGAAGCCAGCATTGAGGTGTTGACACAGATCTCTGAGAGTCAGGAAGGTCATGCCACTACCATGACATCTATGAAAAAGCGTCTAAGTGACGAGATTATAATTTTGCAGGACAAGAAGGACGTTCATATGGGAGCGAAACTCAAAACTTTCCAAGACAAGTGCACTGCCGATAAAGTAGTGGGGGTGGGTTCGAAAATTAAGTAAAGCGAGAATCACAAACCATCACACACTGCCACACACCCACAAAACACTACAACTAAGCTGTAGCACGCTTTTGTGTTTGAACACTGTTTTTTGTTTAATAAATGTGAATTAGCAGCCCACAAAATGACTTTGTCTGACGCATCATACTCTGCTACATGTCGTGCGTGAGAAACGAGTGAATGTACTCGCACAGAGAAAAGAGGCACTGTTCTACGTCGGCTGTGTCCGGCTCGGCGAACCCGGGGTCTGTGTCTGTCACGGGCGGGGCCTTTTTCACACCTACTCGGTAGATGCATGTACCGAGGCGCGTGACGCTAACAGTGAGCTCCACGCGCTGCAAGACTGCATACTTGTTGGCCATGCGGCGCTGCAGGGCCTCCGGACACACTGCGCAGGCCCCAGGAATATCGTGCCACTTGAAAAGTGCGTGAACGTTGACCTCATCCAGCTTCTCTGTGTATGTGACGTTCCGGAACTTGCGCTGGATGCAATACACGAGGTTGCCGCTAGCGGAAATGTCAAGCTGTCGGCCCGTGTTGCCATGCATGACTATCATGTGCACGAGCAGCGGCGAGCCCATCGATACCCCGAGCCCGCTGCATGTCAGGCGTAGGGCAAACTCAGTCTCTGTGACATTTGTAAAGGCTTTGCAGGTGACACGCCGCGCGCCGTGCGAGGACGGGAACACCTGGAACACGCCAAACACAGAGCTGATGTAGAACTCACTGCCGCACGGCCCTCGCTCCTTGTTGGTGTTGATAGTTTTGAGCATATGTTCACTGTCCACCATCCCCGTGATGCACGTCGTATAGCATGCGTTTACACAGCGCGCGCGGCTGAAGAGGTGCAGTTCCTTCACCGAGTCATCGCTCGAGAAGCACACCCGACAAACATCAACTGGCAGCCGCACCAGCACGTCCACACAACACCGACCCCCCACGCTTCTTGTCCCAGAGAGTGCTTCACGTTCGCCGGGTGCTAGGGCCCGTGATAACTTCTGCAAGGGCCCGGGCGGGCCAGCTGCTGCTCTTCCTGGGTGGTGCTGTTGGTAGTATAGGCAATCATCTGCATCAAACGACTGCCGCCACAGAGACCCCGTGTCTGACGTGCGCCAACGGTGCCACGTGCACTCCTGGATGTCCACGCTGCCCCCTGCTGGGGCTCTCACACTTTTGAGCACCCGGAGCGTGTACTGCGTGTTACCGCGCTCTAGGGACACTATCTGCGACTCACGGTCTCGGAGGTCCATTGGGGGGAGCCGAGCAATGTGTGTGTGTATGAGCTCGTGCAGGACAAGAGAGCAAGCGCACTTCTGCAGTGTCTTCCATCCTGGCTGGTCATAGTACTCAAAGCGCATCATGATGCAGCTGGGATTACCGTGAGCTCTCGTAGGGGTGACCACGGTACCTCTATGTTATTTTCTTACAAGCCGAAGGCCTCAACATGTAGCAAACCTCGAACTACGTGGTTGGATGGTGGTCATTTTGATTACAGAGGTACCTTGATTGAAAATAAAACTTTCATATGCTGCGAACCTCCAACTGTGTTGTTGGGTGTTGGGTATTTTATGGAGTTCTTCTTGGCGTACCTAAATTGAAAATGAAACGTTCGCATGTTATGAACCTCCAACTTCGTTGTTGGTGTTGGGTGTTTTATTTTGATTTTTTCTTTGGATGTACCTGGATTGAAAATAAAATTTCGCATGTGGTGAACCTCCAACTGCGTTGTTGGGTGTTGGGTATTTTTGTTGTTTTTTTGGACGTACCTATATTGAAAATAAAATTTCGCATGTGGTGAACCTCCAACTGCGTTGTTGGGTGTTGGGTATCTATTCGGAGTTTTCCTCTTGACGTACTTAGCTTGAATATATAACAAGTAATGAACCCGAACTCCACAGTTCGGTATAGGGATATTGGAACTTGTACTCCTGTTCTAGGAAATAATCCTCGAGTGACCCGCGTAATTCAAGCAGACAACATGACTTCCAAACGGGCCCGCGATCATCAACACAACAAGGCCACGCTTTTGCTTGCAATTACGCGGCAATCTAACCCTGAGCACGCGCGTGTCGTCGAGAGCATGGACGAAGCGTACCACGAAGAACGTGAGCGCGTGCTTGGACAGTCCAAACGCAAGCTCACAGAGTTGGCCGTTTTCGACATTTTATGCAAACAGACCTTCGCAGAGCTTGTCAGTCACGTTCTTTGTGAGTTCCACTATTATGAAGCGTTGCCCGAATTATGTGAATGTATGCGCATATTCGCCTCAGCTCTGGGGAATTTGGACGCGACTGTTTCTCCGAGCAGTGGCGATTTTGCCACCATGCGCGATGGTGCCTTGGTTCGGGTGCGAGCAGTGGTGGCCAGTGGAAAGACACGAGCTGCTGTCGTGGACAGTGATGTGAGGAGCAAATTTCAGAGTCGTCGATTTGCGTTGAAATACAACACCCTGCCCAAGTTGGTTGCCCTGGCCCAGGGGGATGTCAAGAGCACTATTTTTGATGGTGGGCGGACATTCGATCGAGACCGTCTGTACAACGACCTTGTGCGTGAAGATTTGTTTGTGGGTGCTTTGATTGTGTATGAGCGCCTGCGAAAGGCGCGGATGCTTCTTGTGGTTGGCAGTGATTGGGTGGGGTTTCTAAGTGACAAGCTTGGTGTGTGCATCTCCACGCGCATTGGGGCTGATGAGCAGAACATTGGGGCATTGCATGCCGCGCTAGAAAAATCTTTCATAAGTGCTGTGCACCGCCGTCTTAACCACTTCCAACGCGCGTGTATTATTCGGTCCCGCATTGTGGACGCGGAGTCCAGTATCCGCGAGCAAAAGGAAGAGAATGCCCGCTTGAGAGAGCAGGTACGAATGATGCAGGCTGTGTCAAGTCAGACCTGATCACCCATTACCAAATACACTGTGTTCTGTTGTAATAGAAACGTTTCAAAGTCTGACTAGGTCTGGGCTAAGTCTGTATCTCGCCTAGGGGGCCCTTGGCACTTTGTGGATACAAATTTTATCGAGTTGTGTCCCAAGTTCATCAACCATTGGATTTTGGAATCCTATCCCGTCCCTCATGGTGATTGATGCTTGAGGATGGTTGTCCAACATGCCTACACACTTCCGGCACAGATATGTATCATTGTGCATTCGTTTCCGCAATCTTGTTTCACTGCGTATTGGTTCGTGTTCGCAAAATTGTTCATACGAGAGTTGCTTCAAATTGTTAATACGTCGGTCCTGGTCGGTCTGTAGCGTCAAAATCGTGTGCTTTCGCTTGTAGTCAATCATCTGTTTGTCAAAATCCTGACACATTTGGGTGGTACTCGCACCACTGCCCGCGTTGTGTTCTCGTTGTCGTCGCAACTTTTCCATCACCCATATCTGGTGTTGTTTATCGTAGGTGCTTTCTACATCACTTGAACAATGTGGACAGTATTGGCTCTGTGCCACACAACCGAAATGCGGCATTTCCCCGGGAGCAATGCACATGTCCTGACACTGCCTGCCTTTATACATAATGATGCGAGTCTTACAGTGTTCATTGACCAGGACATTAGTTCCAGGATAAGATGCCTACTTTACAAAATTGTATGAATGGTCATAAGACTACACATCATGCAACAAAAGCAACATGCATTTACTTTCTACGTTTATAATATAAGCACAACACAGTGTCCAACACCAACCATGTCAGAGGACATTTTTATTGCAAAACTCAAAACGGCATCACTCGACAATGTGCATGGCCCATTATTTGTGAGTGCATGTCATACACATGTCAGCGAGTATAGGGGAGAGCAAGAAAGCTGCCAAGTAGCATCCACAACATGCGCGACTTCAAGTGAAATCAATTGGAAACTAACGATTGGGAAATCCACACAGTGCATGAGTTTCACGGGGTTCCGTCCGCGTGTTGCTTGAAACTAGTGGCAGCTGCCCGGGCCCCAGAACCCCCTGGGCGATAGTCCTCAATCTCGTGCCTTTCCGCGATGCATTGGGCCATGTGAGCGGCGTTTTTGGTCTGCATGTGGCGACGCTTACGGTCTTGCGCGTCCCTCTCGAGTGCCAATGTGCTCAGCAGCGATTTGGATTTGTCTGTATGCATATGCGCAAGGGAGTGAATGATCTATCTGGTGAAGCCACACCAATACAAAAATCGGTAAATAACAAGACTTAAATTAATTCAGACGTGTACGTACCCATGTATATGATGGACGGTGGCATGTCCTTGTGCAATGCACGGAATGCAGCAATTGCCTCGGCAGAAGCTTGCGCACGCTCGTCCTCTTTTTCTTGCTTGGGGGTTTGTTTGGTTTTCTTGCTGATCGGGAGTGTCTTGTTTGCCGCCCGAATGCGGCGATAATCAGCAACCTGCTTGTCTTTGGTGAAACCCTCAGCGCGCTCCCCTTCCATTTTTTCACCTTCCTGCATCATCTGCGCCCTGATGGGAGACAAATCCAGGCTTGTCTCGTTTTCAGCGACCAGCCCGTGGCCTGGCGGGATGAGTACAAACGTCACCACAGAGCTGCCCGCGCGCAAGCGGAAGTTCGGGGTGAGTAGGGCTTGCAAGTCGTGCAATTCCATATTCTTGTCAATGAGAACATAGGCCACGCACTGCTGCTGGATGGGTGTCTTGGAGGACATCACTTTGCAACGGAACTTTGAGCCCCCTTTCTTGCTTGATCCAACACGGTGCACACCCGTGCTCGAAGTCCCATACCGGCCAATCTTGGAGTAGCATACGGCAATTTTGGTGCCAACAGGGACACCAACATGCCCCCCGTGTTTGTTTGCAACATTGGACCAGTGGCGCCAAGCAGTGGCGGTGTTGCAACCTTCAGCATCCCCCGAGCCTTGGATCATGTCAAACAAGGCAGGGAGAATCTCATCCTCCTTGATGTGCAATAGACGGTGGCGCAACACCCTGCATTTGTGAGTGTGTGAGAAATAATCATTAGACAAAATAACTCCATATCGAACTTCCCAAATCCTATGTACACTGCTTTAAGTACATGTTACATTATATTTCGATTTAAATCACACAGCACGCACCACCACACCAACACACAAATCGCACATTTTCAGGTCTTCAATGACCGGCATGGTATGTGTGTGTGGAAGGGAGAAGTGCATTCCATGAGTCTTGTAAGCGTCGTTCTTGAAAATGTCTGCTATGACATTGGAAGTCTTGTCAACAATGGTCAACACGCGCACTTCAAATTGTCCCATGTCCAGCACGCGCTTGGTGGCATTCTTACGGAACGGACAGTCGAATAAGTTGCGCTTACGTGAGGCAACACGTTCGCCCCGCACGCTGTCGAAGGAGACATAGGTCGAGTTTTCATACAACATGTTGCAGATTTCCTGCACGCACTGTCTGGTGCTCCTCTCCACAAGACCGTGCAAGAGTTGCTGATGCTGCAACAGCACCTCTGAATGCATGTCCTCGCCCTGTTTCGGTGTATTCTCGAGGTACAGGGACTGGAGCTGCAGATAGAACATGGCCGTCGAGGCCCACTTGAAATGCGACAGGCATATCCTCACCAGGTAGGAGCTCTTCAGGAAACCGAGCTCACCAAAGATGACAATGGCTTCCTTCTGGAGGTCATGTTTGGTCAGAAGCTCCTGTGTTGAGCGCAAGGCAAGAGTCGAAAGCGCCCTGCGCCTGGGATCAGTGATGGAGGGCGACGGGTAGGCGTGTTCGGCAAGGCGCATGAGCACGCACAGATCGCCACGGCCACGAGCGCAAGCATCTGTGCAGAGAGAGAGGAACATCACGTCCCGGTTCAGATGCTCGAGGTGTATCATCTGGTCACCCCACTCGAGCTTCGTCAGGACACTCGAGCGAATGAGTTTGGATTCCTGGAGCAAGGATTCCCGGAAACGAAGACCCGTTGTATCGTCATCATCGTCTTCGTCACTGCCATAGTCGCAGTCGTCTTCCACTTCTGGCACCAGCTCCTCTTCGTCGGCGCTGTCACTCTCCTCGCTGTCGTCGTTGGGATGCTGGCCAGTTCTGCCCTTGTCGTCTTCAATGTTGTAGTCACTGTCCTGCTTGTCCTCGTTACCGGCACAATAGTTCTCGTCTTGGTCAATGTCAGCGCTGTAAGTGTCTTCAGTTTGCTCGATCATTTGCTGGATACGGCGTTTGGCGCCGCCAGCAAGGCCAGCAGTGCGTGAAGGTCGGCTGCTGCTCATTTGTTATCGCGTGGCAAGTGGAGTTGATTCGCGATCATGATGCAGTTATATGTTTCAGAGGAAATGCAATATTGGTCATTTTCAGGTACGTGCTATAGAAAAGTGGTTTGCACGTTTTTGGCATGAATTGTAGAGTACGTACCGCAGAATGTGGTTCTCATGTTTGTGTCACGCAATCAGGTATACGTACCATAGAATGTGATTTTCAGTTTTTGCCCGTGAATTATTAAAGTACGTCAAGTAGAATATGGTTCGCATGTTTTTTACATGGATGGCGGGTACGTCAAGTAGAATATGGTTCGCATGTT
>ENA-ORXF01000383-ORXF01000383.1-marine-metagenome-genome-assembly--contig:-NODE-383-length-33223-cov-25.355005_pt1 | contig 33223 bp, 23 predicted proteins | sample MGYA00237864_ERZ511476 | MGnify/ENA primary metagenome ERZ511476 (study PRJEB26306, sample SAMN06343908) | marine metagenome | isolation source: coastal waters | place: Atlantic Ocean: West Antarctic...
AGTTAAATCCTGTTTAGCGGTAAGTTTAAATGAGAAATGATTCCTTGCTAAATTGTAAAACTCCTTTACGTTCATAAGAATTATATATAATTAAAATCAAAGATATAAATGTTTTTCTCTACAATCATTTTAACAAATAAAAAAAAATTGTAATTTGGCTTTTTTAAATTTAAAACCCTTTCAAATGCAATATCTATACATCCTATTAGTTTTATTAGTTTCTGGTGGTCTACTTTACTGGATAAACACAAGTTTTGACCATAAAAAATATAAAAACATTGTGCTTATTGGTCTATGGAGTTTTAGTGCGCTTTTTTTCTATAAAATTGTTAACGAGTTTTGGCTTGGTCCAAAAAATTTCGAGAGTGTTAAAGAAGTAAGATTTCAAAAGGTAATTAAAAAACTTACAGATATTAGAGATTCAGAACTTGCATTTAGATCTATCAATGGTCAATTTGAAGATAATTGGGACAGTTTAGTGAAATTTATTGAAGTTGATTCTTTTACACTAACCCAAAGAAGAGATTCTAGTGTAATAGATAAAGAACTTACTAAAAGATATGGTGGGGTTAAAACATATAAAGATATTATAATAGTAGATACATTAGGTTTTGTATCAGTTAGAGATTCATTATTTGGCGATGACAATAGGTATACCAGTATGATGTTCGTGCCGTATGCAAAAGATAAAAACACAATGTTTGAATTAAGAAGTGGATCTATTGAACAAAACAGTATGGATATTCCAGTATTTGAAGCTAAGATTAAGAAATCTGTAATACTATATGACCAAGATAAAAACTTAATGCTAACCGAAAATTTGGTACAAGGAGTTAACGGGGTTAATGGTAATGCTCTTAGAGTAGGTTCAATGGATGAAGTAAATACAAATGGAAACTGGCCAAAAAACTATAGAAAAAAAGAATAAAACTAAAATATTTTCTATCATAAATTTAAGTATTCACATAGGTTATAATGAGATCACTTTTATTGTATTTGATGTAATTGATATTCAAATATTAATTTGTTACACTTCAGACTATTCCACTGATAATGATATCAGTTTAATTGTATCTGAGTTTTTCAGTAAAAATAAAACTTATACTTCTTTCAATACTATAGAGTTAATTCACTTTAATAATTTACATACTATTGTTCCTAAAGCTCTTTTTAATAAAAAAGATATTAAAGAGTATTTAAAGTTCAATACCACTTTATTAGAAACTGACAAGCATCTCTATGACTACATAGAAAACAACGAGTCAGTAAATGTTTTTATTCCAGTTAACTTTGATATAAATCAACTTAGCCAGTTCACAAAAGAAGTTAAACAAACACATTACACAACAATCTTACTTACTGAAATATTTAAAATTGAAAAAAATAATATTAACTCTAATGTTTACTTAAACATAAATAAGTCTAAAATTGATTTGATATTGATATCTGAAAATAAATTAAAGTTTATTAACACATTTGACTTTACTTGTGAAGAAGACATCATTTATTATGTTTTATTTTGTTATGAACAGCTAAATTTAAATCCAGAAAATATTCCTGTAATTATTTCTGGAAGGTTCAATGAATCTACTTACAATATTATATATAAATACATAAGAAATGTATCTACATACGATTCGAAAATTGAAATGAAAGACTACCCTATTTTTAATAATAATCTAATAACTCCAATTTAGATATGAGAATTGTTTCGGGATCTCATAGAGGAAGAAAGATCTTAGCTCCAAAGAATTTACCTGTAAGGCCTACCACTGATATGGCTAAAGAATCAATTTTTAATATTCTTACAAACCTTTACGAATTTAATGATGCTTCAGTACTTGATTTATTTTCAGGGTCTGGAAATATTTGTTATGAGTTTGCATCTAGAGGGGTATTAGACATTACTGCAGTTGATAATAATATTAACTGTATTAGGTTCATAAAAAAAACTTCTGAAGAATTAAATTTAAATTTAAATATAGTAAAATCTGATGTTGTTGATTTTTTAAAAAAAACCGAGAATCAAATTGATATTATCTTTGCAGATCCCCCATATGAAAAAGATGAAGTTTATTTAAAAAATATTATAGAATTAATTTTCAATAATAATTTATTAAAAAACAATGGAGTTTTAATCATAGAGCATTCAAAACAAATATCTCTGAAGAATATAGAATACTTTATTTCTGAAAGAAGATATGGAAGTTGCTGCTTTAGTTTTTTTAAAAAAAGCGAGTGTTAAATTAACACTCGCCCTTTAATTTAAGTAAATCTATAAGCCGGATTCTGTACTTAATTAAAAGCCCTTGTCATTTATCTCGATAAGCTGTTGCCAGCTTACTCTAGCTGCCTACCCTCCAACATTGAGCGTACAACTCTTAAGCGTTGGTTTACATGACATTGCACTTCATAGAGTTTACCTGGTTTCACTACAGCATTACCTGTACATACTTTCTGTTGCACTTTTCCTAATTTCTCAATTGGTGGCCGTTAGCCACTATGATGTACTTCAGTGTCCGGACTTTCCTCTATATAAAATAGCGACAAGGCGATTTACTGAGAGCAAAAGTAATCAAATTGTTGATAAATAAGTAGATTTTATATTTCGATAGTTAAAATATATGAATTGAATTAATAACTTTGTGTATATTGATTATTAATATGGAAGATTATATTGTATCGGCTAGAAAATATAGACCTAAAACTTTTGATGAAGTTGCAGGACAAGAAGCTATTACATCTACTCTACAGAATGCAATTTCAAATAACCAACTAGCTCAAGCTTTATTATTTACAGGCCCTAGAGGAGTTGGAAAAACTAGTTGTGCTAGAATATTAGCTAAAATGATTAATAGCACGATTGACAATGAAAATCAAGATTTTGCATACAATATATTTGAACTTGACGCTGCATCCAATAATAGTGTTGATGATATTAGAAACCTTACAGAACAAGTTAGAATCCCACCTCAAATAGGTAAATACAAAGTTTATATTATTGATGAGGTTCACATGCTATCAACCTCTGCCTTTAATGCTTTTTTAAAGACATTAGAAGAACCTCCTAAGCATTGTATATTTATTTTAGCTACAACTGAAAAGCATAAGATCATTCCAACAATTTTATCCAGGTGTCAGATTTACGATTTTAAAAGAATTAATAACAAAGACATTGTAAATTATTTAATTAAGATCTGCAATAAAGAAGAGGTTAAGTTTGAAACTGAAGCTTTAGAAATAATCGCAAACAAAGCAGATGGCGCAATGAGAGATGCACTATCGATATTTGACAGAATACTGAGTTATAACAATAAAGAAATTACTGTAAAAGATGTAAGTCTTAATTTAAATGTCTTAGATCAAGAGGTTTTTTCAAAATCAATAGATCTTATATTAGAAAATAATATTCCTGAGTTACTTTTATTAATCGACAGCGTAATTTCTAAAGGATTTGAAGGAGTTAATTTTATTTCAGGATTATCAACTTACTGTAGAAATCTATTGATTTCAAAAAATGATAAAACAATCATATTATTAGACTACTCTGAGAAGTCTAAAGATAAAATGATAGATCAAGCCAAAAAAGTAACAGCAGAAGTTATAATACATTGCTTAGAATTATTAAATAAATGTGAAATAAATTATAGATCAAGTATAAATCAAAGATTATTAGTCGAACTGACTATTATGCAGCTAGGTTCCCTAACACTAGCTGATAAAAAAAAAACTTAAATTTTAAAATAATTCCTTACGATTATTTTAAAAACTCTATTCCAAAAAAAATAATTTCTATAGAAGAGCCCACTCTAATTAAGCAGAATAAACCAAAATTAGATATTAAGATAAGTGGTAGTTCTGGGTTATCTCTAAAAAGTATAAAAACTATAAAAAACCACGAACTTAAAGCAAATGAAGCTGTAATAAATCTTGATGAGCTTCCAAAGGATATGTTTAATGAGTCGGACCTAATTGATACATGGAATAAATATTCTGATAAAGTTGAATCTTCTGGTAAATATAACCTAGCCTCAATTCTTAGAATAGATATTCCAAAACTAGATGGGTCTAATATTTGTTTGGAATTACCCAATAGCACTAACAAGATTGAACTTGAATCTAATCAACATGATTTATTACAATTTGTACGTAAGGATCTCAACAACTATGATATTAAGCTGAAAATTACAATTAATGAGAAAATTGAAAAAAAATTCACTTATACATCAAGAGAAAAATACGAGCTCTTAAAAAGTAAGAATGAATTAATTGAAAAACTGCGAACTGACTTTAAATTAAGCTTGTAAATCATTAAAATCATACCCAAACGAATCTATATTATTTAATTTTCTAATAATACCATCAGCAAGACCCACTCTTGGAACAATAACTGACTTAGATTTCGCATATTGCATTGATTTAAGTAGTATTCTAGTAGCTGGAACAATCACATCAGATCTATCAGGGTTGAATCCTAATTTTGTAATTCTTTCTTCGTAAGTAAGCTTAGATATTTTATTGTAAAATTTTTGAATAAAAGAATAAGGTATTGATTGGCTAACCCCTTTTTTAGACTCCTTTAATATCTTGTTTATATTACCTCCTGATCCAATAACTACAATGTCACTATATTGTTTAGTATTGGTTTTTATCCATTTTTTATAATCACTCCAAGTGTTATCGTCTACTAAATTATTCAAAAACCTTACAGTACCTATTTTAAAGGATTTTGAAGAAATAATATTACCTTTAAAAATAACACTTAATTCGGTACTTCCTCCCCCTACATCAATGAATAGATACGTGTTATCAAAATTAAAATGATTCGACAAAAAAGTGTCCGCAATTATAGAAGCCTCTTCTTTTCCAGATATCACATCTATTTGTAATTTTGATTTAGAGCATAATTTCTTTATCACTTCCTCCCTGTTAGATGCTTCTCTCATAGCAGAAGTTGCACAGACTTTATACTTTAATACACCATGAATTTTCATAAGGAGTTTAAAAGCAATCATCGCATCTTTTAAACGATTAATATTATCTTTTTTGATTTTATTTTTCAATAAACCATCTGCACCAAGTCGAATAGGAACTCTAACTAAGCTGATTTTTTTAACCTCAACTATTTCATTATTTTGTGAAACAACGCTAGATATTAACAACCTTACAGCGTTAGAACCGATATCAACTGCAGCAAATTTCTGAATTTTTATCATGGAGATAGTCTGTCTTTAATCCAGTTTTTATTATGAAGTTTAAACCTAGCTCTATCATGTAAACGATTCTCTCCTCCTTGCCAAAATTCAAATTCAACAGCAGAGACAATATATCCACCCCAGTGAGAAGGTTTTGTTATATCTATTTTAGAATACTTTTTATCTAGTTTAAGTAAATTATCAACTAGCTCACTTTTTGATTCAATTATAGAGCTTTGATTTGAAACGATTGCCCCTAACTTACTACCTCTAGGTCTTGAATTGAAATACTCAATACTTTTTGAATTTGATAATTTCTTTGCATAACCTTTAATAATTACTTGTCGTTCATGTTGTTCCCAAAAAAAAGATAAACAAACCTTATTATTTTTATCGATAGAGATACCTTTTTCACTATTGTAATTAGTATAAAATATAAAACCATCTTGGTTATATTCCTTCAAAAGCACTACTCGACTCTTAGGAAAACCATCTACACCAACAGTTGAAAGACTCATCGCATTTACTTCAGAATCAGAATCATCATTATCGAAATCCTGAAACCATGTATTAAATAAATCTAAAGGGTTCTTACAATCCTTATAATTGAACGGAGAATTCTTTTTATAACTCTTTCTATAACTACCTAAATCAGATTTTGAGTCCATATATCAAATTTAATAACTAAAAATTAACATAAAGTTATAATATTTTGGTCAAATATACGACTTAATTTGGACTATTTTACCCTGTTAGAAGGAGATGAGGAGAATTTGTAAGATTTATCGTTTGGTCCCCAATTAGGAACACTGCTTTTCTTGTTAATAACTTTGTCAGACAATGACTTAAGACTACTTATGTCTGTTATCTCCCATCACTTTTTCAATTCCTCTGCTTCCAAAATATGCTCCAATAATTAAACTGAGGACTCCTGAGATTGCTTCTAATGGATAATTCAGGTACCACCCAACAACATAACTAATTGAGAAAAACATTAGTGTAATTGGTCTTACGTTTTGAGCAAGCCAAGATTTACTTGCCATGTCTGAGGACCATCTTTTTGTTATCTCTTGCATCTCTGCAATGTCCTGATCCAATAATTTTAAAGCGATCTCTTTATCTTTTTTAGGTAATACTTCAACGCTTTCTTTTTCGATCAAACTTTTAACCATACCTAACACTCCTGCATCAGGAAGTACATCACCAACTATACCGAGTATCGATGGCACCTTGTTGATTAAAAATTTTCCTACTTTGGTGTCTCTAAAACGCTTTTTTACTTTGCTCATAATATTTAAATATTTCCAAATCTTCTTGATTTAGACCATTGAACTGATCTACTTTTTGATTGGTATAATCTTTTTGAAACTAACTTATTGTAATTGTTTCTAAGACCATTTAATTGTGGTCCACTATTACTGCTTATATCACTCATTACCTTCCCACCACTTTATATGTATCATTATAAATATAATGTACACGTTTAATTCGTAGCAGTCTTCAACTTCATCAGGAGTAAAGAATGACCAACCTAACATTGGACCAATCCTGAACCTTTCTGAAATCGCTATAGTGTAACCTGAACTATCGAACATATTCTTCCTGTATTTTTTCGTATTCTTCTTTAGCATCAAAACTAGGGCAAGCCTTAGATGAGAAGTTACAATGACCAAAAACCTCAGACCCTGGATAACTTGCACAAAGATAACCAACCAGGTATTCTAGGCTCTTAATTTGTGCATCCGTTCTAGTATCTTTAGCATCCATGTCAGCGTCTAATCCTCCTACATATGTTATACCTACAGAAGTCTTATTGTGTCCCTTACAGTGTGCTCCTGATATCTCTACTGGTCGCCCCTGATTAATCTGACCATCTAGTTGTACTACATAGTGATATCCGATCTGTGACCAACCTCTTTCTTTATGCCATGAATCAATATCTTTTACTGAAACTTTACGACCTTCTGGTGTTGCTGTGCAATGCACTACAATCTTATCTATCTTTCTCATTTCTTAAATTTTTTATATCCATCATAATAAAATAAATCATAAAGTGCCTTATCTCTTGCCTGTTGTTTAAATGCTTTTACAGCCTCTCCTAGATATTCTCCTTTCAAACTTTTAAGGTATGTTGCATTTGCTCTTAGGCTTTTACCAACTTCTTTAGAAGACTCCATTTTATAAACTTGATATTCATCAGGAGTTAAAGACCTAGTCTCTCCTGTGTCCCAATCTTCAATTTTTCTATTTCCTGCACGTCCTACATATACACCTTCACTAACTAAATGCTTTACTAAAGGGTCACCTTTTTCACCAAATTCTATATCAAGTGGCATAAACTTTTGTCCTTGTTGAGGAATTATAGGGTCTCCATAATTGTCTACCATATCATAAAGTCCTGAGTTCATTAGCGGTATATCTCTATACATTTGGTCAACAGCACCAGAAAGTGTACCTGTTCTTCTTGCTTTTATTGGCTCACCCATGATTTCCATAGATTGTCTTACCAATTGTTTATGGAAATTAGGCATAGCAATTGAGGATGCTACTCCGAAAAGTTTGTTCATTACTGCTTTTGCGGGATCTCTAGAATTTAGTATTCTTCCAAGATCCGATAAGCCTTGTAGCCAAGATTGTTGTAGCATACTCGTAGCAGTTGTTAAGGCTACATACGAGAACAAATCAGCATTTGATTCTTCGTCTATTTGGTTTCCGTATTTACCACTTTCATTTAATGTACCTGCGGCTGCAAGTATAAAATATAAGGGATGATCGGCATATGAGAAACTTACATCTCCTACAGTAACATGAAATGGTTTCCATCCTGCTTTTTGTAGTTCATATTTTTTATTAAAATCATTTGGTCCTGCTGCTGAAATCTTTAAAATAGCATCATCATCATCGGCTTGAGACATTAAGTATGCAACAAGTCCTGTTAAAGTAGACATTCCTATAGTTGCCTTAATATAAAGGTCTGCTTTTTCTTCCTTACTTAACATTCTAGTTTTACCACTAGCAACTCTTACTTTACCTCTTGCCGCTGTTATTGCTCCAACTGGAGTGTAATGTAAAAACCTATTAAACACATTCGTTAAAACTCTTGCAAAAGGTATAAACGTAGTAATTACCGGACCCACACCTTGCATCTGTCTTGATTGAACTATAAAGTTGTATACGTAACTTAATGCTCCTTCTGGTTCGTAATTAAATGTAGTTTTTGATGCAAATTCTTCTGAGGTTCCTTGAATTTCCATATCTCTTTCAGCCTCCATAAGTTCATGAACTCTTACTTTAAACTGTGTAGACCCTTCTTTAAAACCTTCTTCTTTTGCTTGAGTAATAGCATTTGCTTTCACTTCTTCACCTGGTGCTAGAATAGATTCTGCTCGCTTCATATCTTCAGGAGTCACATCTTTTCCTGTTTTAATTCTATTCGCTAATGCTCTTGCTTGCATTTCTTTGGCTGAATGATAAAACATTTGATCACCCGCAACCATTGCACGCTGAACATACTTTAAAAAGTTAGGTGACCATGGTGATAATTTGGAATTTAAAAGTCTATCTAAAACTTTAACATTAGTATTAAACCTCCACCATTCTAATAAAACTGGTGCATCATATTTATCTGAGTTTTCAGACTTTACCCCTGTTTCTAAAATATGTTTAGCATTTAACCATCCTTTACCTAGCCCTTTTAAAAGCCCTTCAGTTGCGTGAAAGATTGCTTTAGGGTTTCCTAAGAATGCCTCTCTAATAGATGTGACCATTAACTCATTACTAATAGACATTACATTTGCCATAATGTTTCTTATCTGGGTTGTAGTTCCAGATAAAATACTAGCATAGAAGTACGCTTCAAATATACCTTTGTAAGAGGCTCCTACAAGTTGAGAAGTGAACTTGTATTGTTTTGCCATTGCTTCAGATTTAGGTAAACCTTCAGCAGCCTCATCAGATTTTTTCTTTAAGGCTCTTAATTCAGCCTCTTGCTCTTTTGTTAAAGGATCTTTACCTGCTTCTTTAAGTTTTTTATTTATAAGTGCTACCGTTCTATCTGGACTTAAAGCATCCAACATTTTAAACGCTTGTATAAATCTACCCGCCTTAGTTCCTTCAGCAGAAATCGTTTCAACAATACCGTTTATCGCATTTGATATTGCATTTGCTTCAGCATCTTTACCTGATTCTCTTAATTTTACAACCTCTGCCTCTAACGCTTTTACTACTTTGTTTGTTAAAGCAATTCTTACTTCTGGTAATAACCAGTCTGGATTAGATTTAATTATAGTAACAGACTCCTCAAGACCAATGTTCTCAAACATGAATTGTGCTTCAGCATCTGTAATAGAATTCCTTTTAGGAATATAAGTCTTTGCTTCATCAGATATCTGTTCGAAAGTCTCATCACTTAAAACTTGTTCTAGCCTATTTGTGTATTTTCTTTTCCCAGTCCTTGGAGAATCTTCTGGAACTTTACCATTCCACATTTCGCCTAACTCTTTTTTAGAAATATCTGGGAACCTTTTGTTAAAATAATCTACAACCTGTCCTTCTGTAAATTTACCAAGTTTTTTAAATTTGGTTATTGCATCAGATACTTGTTTTTTATTTGTTTCGTTATCCAATTGGAATGACATCCCTGGGTTTTCTGTAGCATTTAAAACTCTAACAGGGTTAAAAGTCATACCCGCTGTTGTAGGTAAGATCTGAACATGAGACCTTGGCTTACCATCTTTTTTTCTAGGCTGACCAACTTTTATATTTGTATCTGTTTCTGGGTCTGCTACACTATCTCTCCAATCTGCTCTATCTTTTAAGACGTGTAGTTTTGTTTTACTACCATCCTTAGATTTTATTGCTTTTGGATAAGACTCATGTGCATTTGAATCAGTTTGTTCAACCTCACCATTTATTTCTAATACTGCATATACTTTATTTGTAATTTCTTCGCCTCTCAAAAGAGGTTCACCTAACATATAAGAAACAGCATCAGCAAGATTTGATTTAGACACTCTTCCACCTGATGATTTCATTGACTCAAAACCTACAGTAGATTTAAAAAAGTCTAATAGTTTTTTATTAGTTTCTTTTGATTTTTTTGAATTAACATATTTTAATTTACCATCAGAATCTGCGGCTTTTGGATTTATGTTTTTTGCAAGAGCACCTAAAAATGATTGAACGAAAAACTTCCTATCATCAAAAGAAGATTTATCTGCTGCTAATTTGGCTCTAATTAATTTTAATGTATCCTCTTGACTAGTTTTTAATGATGCCTTTATCTTTAATCCATTAGTAGTCGTTTTCCCATTTTTGGTTAAACTTTCTGTAGCGTTTGCTGCATTAACTAATGATCTATTTAATTGACTCTTTGTTATACCTAGTTTTCTACTAAACGCTTTAGACATAAATACATCTAACACTCCATTTGACGCTGTAACAGATGACAACAATTTAGTTGGCTGTGCTGTTACTAACCCCATGTATATTTTACCTCCGTTTGCCTTTAAAGATTTATTAAGTGCGTTAACCATTGAGGCAGCACCATCTTTAGTTGATGCCCAGAAATATCCATCTTGATGAAATTTAATAGGATAGTACATACCACCTTTACCCTCAACAAGTATATCACCCTCAGAACTTATTTGTCCAGAGAATGCAGCATCGGGAGTGTGTAGTATTATGTTTTTATCTGCAAAGTCATTTAGAGTTTTGTTTCTTGTTATGAAACCTGCACGTTCAAGTGCTTTAAACCTTTCTGTATTTTTATCGTAAGAAAACTCTATCCCAGTTTTTGGGTCTACGAAGTTTGCTTGAAACATTAATTGAAATGGAACCTCAGCGTCTGAATCGTTAAATAAAGCATCTAAGGGACCTTTTAGATTATCATAAACTGGATCAGTTTTTTGTTCTGACACAGGAACAATCTTTTCACCTGTAAGTATCTCGGTACTGGCAAGTTCTATAAATTCTCTTAAGGTTAGGTTTTGTATATCACCTTCGCTTTTTACATTAAACTTTTCTTTTATGAATTCAAAAAATTCTTGAATCCAGTTATCCCATTTAGTTTGGGCTTCTTGATTTTCAAATATTTTAGCCCCTCTTTGACCTATAGCAATTGCTAATGCTTCATCTAATATTTTATCCTCAGTATATACTTTTTGTAGGTCAGGGTTTTGTGCTATTTGCTTTCTAAGTTGTTTAACAATATCACTATCACCAATTAGAGACATGCCCTTATCCCATAACTCTTTTCTTTCTTGCTTTGCAATTGTTGTCCATACATGACCAAATTCATGAATAGGAGTATCTTTGTTAGCAGTTTCAGGATTTATCATAACCCTATTAGTTGTAGCGTCAAAAACACCTCTTGCTCCCTTTGCCCCTTCTGGAGAGACACCCATTTTTAATGCTAATTCTTCAACTGCTTTAGCGTCTACTATGATCTCAACTCCTGGAAAGTTTTCTTTTAACCTTTTTACTAATGGTGTTAAGTAATCATTTGTCGATTTAGCCGTAGTTACTTCTTCTTTAGTAAATAAAAATTCCTGGGCAGGTTCTGTTTTATTTTCTGTAGTTTCATTTGGATTAGAATCTTGTGATGTCTCTACTTCTGGCTCTACCAACTTTTTTAATTTTCCTAAAGCCTCTTGATAAGTTTTAGATTCTTTCATGGCTTTGGAAACTGCCTTGTCTAAATCCTTATTGCCATTTACATGTTTAGGTCCATTTACTTCTTTCCCAAATGCATTTTTATACAGCATATTAAAATGACCAGGAACTATGTCTGCATCATAACTGGATTCAAGATCCTCTGCTACTACTGTATTATCATCTACTCTTATATCACCTTCTGCTCTTGTATCTTCCTCAACTCTTGTATCTTCCTCAACTCTTGTATCACCCTCAACTCTTGTATCACCTTCTGCTTTTGGCTGTGGCTTTACTCTACTGTTTTGGTCTGATTTCGGTTGTTGTCTACCATCTAAAACATTGTCTGAATCATTATTTAATTCAGAATCTATTTCATTGTCAATAGAGACCTCTTGTTCAGTAGCAACTGGTGCTGAACCTGTTCCATCACTTGGAGGTGGTTTTGGTTTACCATCAGACTTAGGTTTTATTGGAGCAACTTTTTTATTGTTTTGCAACTCTTGTCCAATTGCGTCATTAGTAAGACTATACTGTGCTTCTAAGACCGCCATCAATGCAGGATTTCCCTCTGCACTATCCATAAGTCTTTTTATGTTATTTCCACTTTGGAATAAACTAAGTAATTTTATTTCTGATTCTTCACTTAATTTGTTTGTAGATAGTTTAGCCGCATCTAATTGCTTAAATAAATTAGAAAACTCAGCCTTTTTAGCATCTGCTTGTTCTTGAGTATAGTACAACATCTTACCAGTATCGGCATCCATATATTCTTTACCCACCAAGTCATTCATTCTAGTGAAGAATTTGTCTTTGGCTTTATAAGATGCGTAAGTTGCTTGTTGCTGTAGTGCTGATTGATTGGTTATATTCATTGGACCAGTAGCAGTACCTGCCGCTAATCCAAAAATAGCAGACTCTTCTATCTCACCTCTAGACCACTCAACTTCAAATTGCTTATCAGGTGTAAGGAATTCATTAAAACCTCCTCTGACTGCATTTAAAGCAGGTATCTCCGCAAGTTCTTCAAACATTTCTCTTTTACCTGCACCGAAGACTTCTTTCATTGCATATTTAAATGCAGCCTTTTTATTTTCTTTACCTCCTTGTGCTAGGTATGCAATATATCTTTCAGTAAGTTTTGTCGCAGCCTTTTTTTCTCCAATTAAATAAAATTGTGGATTTATTTGTGCTACAGCGGCTACAGCCAATGAGCCTGTAAGAGCAAACGCTGAGGCTTCTGAAGGAGACATTCCATTTCTTATTGCCTCTGAATACAGTCCGTTGTGTGTTTGTCCTGTAACTGCTCCTGTTAATCCTATTCTATTTGCTACAGCAGATTTAGATAAGTAGTTTCCTACCTTACCCATACCCATACCTTTTGCTAAAGCACCAGTACCTTTTACAGCAGTTCCCAATCCTTTTGTTCCAAACATTAAAATACCTAAGTCAGCCATTACACCTACAAACTTTGGTAAAATGGTTTCGTAGTTATATTGTTGTTCTGACTTATACTTTTCAGGATCTGCTTCGTATTTATCTATTACTGCTTTTACGATTTCTGGATCTTGAATTAAGAATCCATTTTTATCTCTTACATTTTTGGCTTTTCTGTATTCTGCTCCAATATTGTCACTTACAACTAATTGATAATCATCAACCATGGCAACTCTTTCAGAAAGTCCTCTATCTTTATTACTTGCTTGACCTACGTTTGTAACCATATTAGGACTATACTCTTTAGACAAAAGTCTTTCAGTAGCATCGGCAAATGAATCTGTCCATCCGTAGTCATCATTAAAAGCAAGGGTTCTTGGAAGTGTCGCAATATCTACCGCTGCTTTTGCAAGTGAAGATAGTACAGGCTTTAAAATTTCATTTTCTGCCCACTGTGGAGCACGAGCACCTGTAAAACTAGGTATCTTGAACTTTGCTCTTAAATCTACAAGTTCTTGAGCATTTTTTAGGTCTTTTTGATTTGCAACAAACTCTGGGTTTCTGTTTTCAAAGTCTTCACTTACATCTCTAATATGACCTAATACATTTATTGCTCTTTGATAGTTTTTAAACTCTGGCAAACTGTTTAGTTTACCAAATCTTTCTTGCATATCCTCATACGAGCCATATCTAAACTGCTTGTTGCTTACCCCAGTAGAGGTATCAGTATCTTTAGAATAATCCGCACCTTGAGACATTAAATCATTTATGTCTTCTATTATGTCTTGTTTTTTTGCAGGGTCTTTTTCTACCGTTAGTTGATCTTGTAATATTTTAATTTCTTTCCCCTGTGAGTTTAATTGATTTATTAAAAAACCATACTCATCTCCATGATCTTTCCATACCTGACTGTTTTCTGTGTCATCAACAACAGCAAACATATCCTCTGAAATAAAATTTATTGCTTTTTGCTCAAACTGACCTTTTTCTACACCATCTAACTCTCCATTGTTGTAACTCAATTGACTACTTAATAAGTCTTCGCCAGACACACTAGAGTAATTTGATACTACATCATAAAAGTCAGCATTTTGTGTTACTAAATCAGAGGTTGTAGCAGCAGCAGTCTTTGCTCTTTCTAATTTTACTTGCTTTTTTGCTAATTCTTTTTTATCGTTATTAGCATCAATTATAGCCTGAGTTGCAGGAGATATTCTTCTTGAACTTCCTCCAGGTCCACCCATTGTTTTAGGATTACTCATAGCATCCCTTGAAACTTCTGTAGAATTATCCACAAAGGTTGAGGAACTTGCACTAAACCTAGGAAGGTTGTCTGCTGTTGTAGGTGTATCGTTTATTTCTAATGAAGGTGCAGGAAGAAATTTATCAGCATTAAATCTGTCGTAATTATCATATCCCCAAACTTCTTTAGCGTTACCTGCTAAGTTTTCAAAGGTTCGTTTTCTATAATCATTAGATTGCATTTGGAATTTAAACTCATCAAAAGTCCTTTTTTGAGGACCATAAAGTTCACCTATTTTCTCCCATGCGGATAATAACTCTTTGTCTTCCATTCTTAGTTTTTTTTATTCGGTTGGTTGCCCCTGTACAGCCATTCTCATAGCCTCTTGAGTTATGTATTTCTCTGAACCATCTTCAAAAGTTATAAGGTATTTATCTCTACCTTTATTTTCGTCAAAAGCCATACCGCCTCTTTTAACAGAACGAATTGCTCTGGTCTTATCTATAGATGTTACTAACTGCCCTGTCCATGCAGTGTTTATTGCAGCAGCGATTTTAGTATGTTGATCCCAATTTTTGCTAGTGTTGACCATGTTGTCATAACTAAAATTATCAACTCCCGCTAGAGCATTACCTGCTCCCTTTTGAAGACCCAAGACTTTGCTTTCGTTATACTTATTCATATTGAATCTTCTATAATCAGTACCCGCTAATGATTGATTAGAAGCCCCCCAATTACCTGAAGATGCTTCAGCAGGTGTTAAGTCACTTATATTTTTAGTAGTTTTTCCATCAGTAACTTGCTGTCTAATATTAAATGATTTCTTAGTATTGTCATATTCAGGTAGGCTGTTTGCATCGTCCATTGTAAAGCCATTACCTGCACTTGATGCCATTATCATTAAGTCATTAAATTGACTTTCATCATATCTTACTAATCCTGTACCAGTATTAATGTAAAGTGCGTCCTCATCTTTTGCTCTAAATATTTGAGTAGCAGGTCTTCCTGTCCCTTTTGGTCCTGGAATAAGTTTAATATTTTTAAATTGACTTGTTAAATCAAATCCTTCTTTTGTACCGTTTTCAAAAGTAATAGTGCTTAATGATGTATCACCAATTAGAGATTGATCACCTAATAAACTTCTACTTAATTGAGTTGCTATTAATGATGAAGGATTTGCTTGCGGATTATTACCGCCACCGCCATTTTGATTTGGTGCAATTTGTTCACTTGCTTTAGTAATACTTGCGTAATCAGGAATTACTTGTTTCATCTGATCTAAAACAAACGCTTGACCTGCTGCCATTTCAGCATCTTCCAGTTCTTCAGCAGTTCCTTTAAAACCTTTCGTTTTTTTGGCAACAAAGTTATCCATCATAGCCATGTGAGCCTTACTGGATGTTCCCCATTTCTCTACCAAGTCTTCTGGCACATCTGAAGAGTTTGCAAATACAGGTACAGATACACCACTTTTTAGTTTGTACATCTGAGTTCTTTCACCTGAATAATTACCTGTTTTCATAGTTGCTAAACCTCCAACCTCTCCTTCTGTAGTTTTAGTGTTTCCACCAAACTTATATTTACCTAGTAACTCAACAAAATCCTCTCTTACAACATCTTGATTTATATTGTCTGTGGACTTTAAATAACCTTGATAGGCTTTATTCATTCCAGTAGAATCAAGATCTAAAGAAGTTTGATCTTCTAATAAAGCAAAGAATGCATCCTTAGAGTAGTATTTTTTATCTTCATCTCCTTCAAAGGCAGCACCAGTTCTTTCTAATAGTTTAGTAACCTGTGCCTGTTTTTGAACAGTCATACCTAATTCAGCGTTAGCCTCATTTAAAACCTTAGAATAATTCCTGCCGTTTGGGTTTAACTTAGACATTCTTTCTAATGCTCCCTCAACCTGAGTAACCATATCGTCAGAAAAGTGTCCTGAAACAATACCATCTCTTAAGACTTGTGCTTGTTGAAACTTTGTTGCTTTGTTTCTGTTTGTCTGAGCAATAGAAGTTTTTATTGAAGAATCTAATAAAGCATCTCCTGCACTACTATATCCTGCAACACTTGATTTCCCTCCAAAATCTGGAGTTGTTTTTGCTCCCATTAAACCTGGAGTGAATTTTGCCATTGTTTAGTTTTTTATATTATTATGTTAAGAGAAAAAAGATCCACCAAGACCTGCTGCATTTCCTGCTGTACCTAAGTTTGTTGTACCTGCTGCTGCTGCTTTAAGTCCTCCTGAAATCATTTCTCTTGATGCATTATTATTATCCATAGTCATCTTAACTTTTTGATTATATGGGTCTAACTCATTCATCTTGAATGCTTGATCTCTAAAAGAAGTTAGATTTGCTAAAGATTGTGATAACCCTTCACGTCTTTCTGACCTTTCTTTGGCACCTGATGCTCTTGCTGCTAGTAAAGAGTCTTGAGACTGGGCATCTGCTGATGCTCCTACAGCCAACATATCTTCTAAAGAACCTGAAGATTGTCTTACGTTGTTTAAAGTATTTGCCTTATCTGTGTTAAGGTTATTGACTAAATCTTGTTGCTCATCTAAACGAGCACCTACTAGATTTCTTCTCATCTCAACATCTTGACCAACTTCTTTTGGTATTTCGTACTTAGGTCTTTCTGCAATCATTTGATCAATTTCTCTTTGGCGTTTCTTTTTACCAAAAAGACCTTGTCCCATTGATATCAATCCCCCTAGTGCTTGAGTTCCTGCACCTATCATTCCTGCTGTTATCATAACTTATATTTTTATTATATTATGTAGTGTGTCCTTTACTTGTTATAAAACCTATGTTAGAATGCTTAACCTCTAAGTCTTCTTGTCTAAAAGCCATAAACACTTTTAAGTACTGCCCTCTTAATTTTGTCCCTCTCATTAACTTGTCTCCATAAGTTGCATTATCTGCTACATTTGGATCATTAGTATCTCCAAACAATTCCGAATAATAAGTTCCTTCTTTTTTGACATAATCATTTGCATTAAGGTCACTATTCATTGTCCAGTTATCTACCGTTTCAAACCTCGTGATTGTAGGCTTTGCATTACCTTCAACCGCATGTGTCATAAAGACTTTAGGCTGAGATGGTTGTATGTTCTCCACGTACGATATTTGCGTAGGATATTTACCGTTGTAAAAATAATTCTTATTGTTGGAATCATCATGAATATATAACTCCCCCTTTACAAAGGAAGCAAATGTTGTTTTGTGGCTAGAGAAATACTCTGGTGTAAATGAATATCTAGTTGTCCACCTCTGTGCTGCTTCATTCCAGGCTATTGTTGACTTACTACCTGCTTGAACAACCTCCGCTATTTCTTCTACTTTTTTAAATACTTTGACGTTTGTTAGCCAGGTATAACTTCCTGCATTACTGTTTGTGTAGTCGAAGGATATTGTAGGGTTAGATCCATGAGCACTTGTAATTTTTAACTCAACCAGACCTGACTCTGCTGAATTAGAAAAACCAGAGGCTAATTGGTTTTGAGAAAATATATTTGTTTTCCCAAATCCTATATTAATATCTAAATCGACTTTAGGAACTACAGCAGTAGATGTATCTATTATTTTATATATTACTCCACCACCAAACAAATCTCCAACACTTAGTTTAGCATCGACATAAGACGATATTGACTGTTTTCTTACTGCTCTTACTCGAAATGCATGTGATTTACTAGGACGTTGAAAGGAGCCTCCACCAGTAGATGGGTGAAAAGACGTACTAAATACCGCCCCTGCGTAAGAACTTTCATCCGATGACCAGTAGTTTTTTACGACTGCATATTGGTGTGGTTTCGCTAATGGAGATCCACCTGCTGATGAAATCACAGGATCTAAAGTGCTCATTAAATTATATAAACTACTTAAATGCCATCCTGATGGTAGAAACCAATCGCTATATGTAGGACCTGAAACATTCTTTATTATGTAAGTGTTGAGTACGAAAGTAGCAGTTCCAAAAAAACTATTAATAGTTCTCCAAGTTATACTAGTAAAAGTCATAACCTTTGCAGATGTTATTTCAATATAATATTGTCCAAATAATGCAGTTTGACTTGGTAATGTAAAAGACTGCGGACCAACAACCGAACCTGAAGTGTAAATTGATGCTGCGGGTAAAGATGGATTTGGGTAAGTGGTTGCAATTATAAAAACTTCAAAACTATAACTTTCTGTAGAATCTGTGGCAAGTAGTACGGTATTTGTATCGTTACCTACTAAGACACTAAATAAACTATTTTGCATAGATGCACCACCACCAGGTGTTCCTGCAACATCCACCCAACCTGATACAATTTCTCCTCCAACAGTTCTTGAAATATCTGAAGCAACTTTTGCAGCAGAAGTTATATGCCCTGTTTGATTTATTATTTGAGTTGTATTAGATTCTCCATCGTTAGGATGAGATGGTGTCAAGCCTATTATTTCATTTACATTACTCCAATGAATGTTTTCTGAATTAGCAATTTGAGCCTCTGCTGAGGTTCCCCCAGAGATTGGCACAGTAACACTGTGAGGATTACCCTCCTTCAAGTCCACTATGTAAGCAGTTTTACCTGTAGTTGATGGAACACTATTACTTATGTCAAAGAGTACTTTTATTTCATCTCCTGGCTTAAAACTGGTCTCTATAGTAAAACTACTCATATTTCTTAAAGTTGATTAAATGATTTCGGCTGCCTAACTGTCCCTGTTATTCTTACTGGCTCTAATAATCCAGTAGCATTGGCTATTCCTGTAAATCTGCTTACTTTGAAATTGAGTTGTCTTTCTCTTCCAGAATAATTAGCAGGTATTTCCAGGTTAATTGTATCAGATGTTTGACTATTTGAAAATGATACTGAAACTGTCTCTTGCAAAATTAAATAACCACTAACATCTACAGTAATATCAATACTTCCTGATAACACTCCTGTCTGTATATTCTTTAATGCGTCTATATCAACATATCCACCATCTGCACCAACGCTTGCAGTGTTTATACTAAACCCTCCAATACCAACTGTATCGTCAATAGTTGCAAGAGTTCTAACTGATCCATAAGTAGTCCCAACATCGTTTTTAGCATATGCTCTATAGTAATAGTTTGTTTTGTTACTTAATAGAGTTTTAGTACTATTAAAATTATATGGGAATGAGGATATTGAAGACTGTATATTAATGATATTGGTCACCCCGGTTTGACCTATTATAGGCGTAGTCTCAGAAGTGCTGTATACAAATCCTCTTTGTGTTATTCCATTGGTTCCCGCTGTAGATCCACCGTTAGCAGTGATTGTTCCGCTAAAGATATTTTTTAATATTTCATTTGTTACAACTGTAGGAGCCGTATTACTTGATGCTCCAGTTGATGTAGTATTGCATGGTCCATAATGAGTTCCAAAATCAGATATTAGATATACTTTAGAATATAAAGCAGAGGCTGCATTTAGACCTGTTAATGTTAAATCTAACGCAGTGACCGCTTGACTACCAGATAATATAACTTTAGTCACTCCTGAACCACCTATTTTAGGATCAGTGACGCTTGCTGAATAAACAAATCCATACTCAGATGACGTTGCTTTATTTAATATGATACTTGAATTAAGAGTCAAACCAGTAGTTGTTATATCGTCTACTAGAGTTGCACTTAAAGATGGTCTTTTTAGAGGTCTAGTTTCAATAGATACAGCATCTATATCTTCTGTTATTCCTGATATCACAATATTAACAGGACCCGCATTATAACCTATACTACCAATAGTAGTTGCTGTTGTAGATATTCTTGCTACAGGAATAAGTGTACAAACACCCGATATGCACTCTGTAAAGTTAGGTGTATTATTGTCTAAGTTTCCAAGTTGCCATGGTAAGTAACTTGATCCCCCTATTGTTAGAGTACCATCTACAGCCGTAAAATCTTTTGTTTGAAAATCAATACCCAGTTGTAATGTTTTTTTATCTAAAACAAATCTAAATGGTGTTGAACCATTAAGTACATTACCCCACACAGCATTTGCATCTCCAAAATATGTAAGAGAATTAGATACAGGAATAACTCCTACGCTAGACTTTATCTGTCTAGTTAATTGTATTACTAAATGATCATAACTACCAAATACATTTGAAAAAACTATTGATCCTGTCCCTGCTTCAAAATGATTTGAAGAGTTTTGACTAAATCCATTTGAACTAGCATTGGTGATAGTGATATTAGATTCCTCTGGGCTGAACACAACATTTGAGGGTATAGTAAAAGAATAAGGGCTTATGAAAGTAAACGTACCAACCCCATCTATAACGGTCATTTGACCTGTTAAACTCCAAGGCTTTAAAATAGAAACATCAACAACCATACTAGTAAGTTCTTCACCTTCGTTTGTAATGTCTATAATAGGTTCATCCGAATAATAAGCGTCTTCCTGTAGGGTAACAACTGTTCCTGCTGTTTCAGGTAAACTTAAAATATACTCTGAGTTGTAATCGTCATATGTGCCGATAACAAAATTAGATAATTCATCAGCGAGAATAGTGTCAGACTTTTGTTTAAAGTATGTTTTCATTTTAACATCTCCAATAGCCGTTAATCCTTTGCTATCAAACTTAACTACAGTGTGATTTTTAACATCAAACCAATAAGCACTACCTTCATTAATCGCTACAGACTCAGGATGTTTTGTTCCATAAGAACCTTTAAATGTGTTTATTGTACCTATAACTCCAGATGAAACTGCTAAAAACTGTCCACCACTTGAGGCTTGTTGTAATTGTTGTTCTCCTAAGTATATACCAGATGTTTCATTTTCTGATATTGCTAACATTATAGATCCAGTAGATTGAGTTTTACTAGTAATATTTAAAGATCTTAACGGACCTGTTGCGTCATCTAATCTCTTTTCATCTAAAGCACTAAACTTAGATAAACCGTTAATTTTACTTCCTGGTATTTTTGTTTCACTAAAAACAATACCAGTAGTTTTAATTTGACTACTAACCTCCGAAGGCACTAAGTTTGGTTTACCAGTGATTTGAATCCAGTTTAGAAAATAATCATTACTAGGATTCATAGACTCAGCAGAATAAGGAAACGAATCTCCAAAATCTATATTAATACTATGTGAGCCTCTAATGTTTCTTCCTCCATTGGTTTTGTTTAATACACCTTCATAAATCATATGTATTGCAGACCCATCACTTTGACTTACTGTTTGAGAACCTCCTTCACCTAGATAATTTAAAATGTTTAATTGTGTTTGTCCACCATTTCCAGAAGGATCTATGGTTCCTCTTCTAAACGAAAAATTATCCATATCACCCTGAGCCGCTGACATCACAGCAGTTCCAAATGATGTTTCCCAAAACAACTCTTCTATATTTTCATATGTTCTAGTAACATTAACCGCAGGATAAGTCACCTCCCAAGTTCTTCTTTTTTCAGAAGCAAACATAGTACCTCCCTTATATTCAGAAAGGTATAATTTGATTTCTGAGTTTACAAGAATAGATCCATTTGGTGGAGATGCAAAAGGTGCTGTATATCTCTTATGCTCTTCATCCATTCCGTTGTTATCGGCTATTTTTGCATTTACAACCCATCTATCATCTAATACATGACCTGTGGTAGCCGAAAAAGTTACTTTCACTCCGTTGTCTAATGTTTGTGCAGAACCAGTTATACTAATTTCTGAACTATAAGCCACATTTGTAGAGTATTGTGTTCTAGATCTTTTTCTCCACTTAAATTTATCTGGTGTTCCTATAGATGATATCTTTATATCATATCTGTAATCTAATGTATGTGTACCATTATTAGAACCTGTGTTACAAATCATAGAACTACTATTCCCCTCTCCATAAAAAACAGGGAAATCAATATACTTTATCTCACCATCTATTTCATGATCATTACCACCATCTGTAGAAGAGTTTCCTTCAAAAAAATAATTCTCTACAGTACTTGTGTCAGCGGATAATGATCTTAAATACACATCACCAACTAAATCTCCAGTTGGATTTGAAAAGACAGGTTGATTGTCACCCTCTCTTATAATTCTACCATTAAATGATTCATAGTAAAACTCATTTGATTGTATTTTATGTGGGCTATATATTTCATAAATAACTTCGTGATCTCCATTTGACAACGAACCAGTGTTTAAATACTCTGTGCCATTTAAATTAACTAAGTCTGTTTTTACATATTTACCCTCTTGACCTGTAACTGCTGCTTCAAATACAGTGTTACTGGTTATTAGTTTAATTCGGTCACCCTCTTGATAACTATAACCTTGCTTATAAGATGTAAGATCTCCTAATCCTATTGCACACCCTTCATATTCGCTGCTAAAAGCAACAAACTCAGCATCAGAAAAAGTACCATTTGGCGTTTCTGATATTGCTGTTTGATCATTTATATCATTTTTCGGGTATTTCTTTTCTACATTAACAGTAAACCCACCGGTTGAATCTGTTGTAAAATACCTTACTTTGTCTGACAGGTTTGATATTGTGAAATCTTTAGTTAAGTTTTTGGTTCTAACTATAGCATAGTATTCAGCCCAAACAGGAATCTTATTTTTTAAGGAATCTTTTAAAGTGAATTTTATTGAAGAATTATAAGTACTTAATTGCACCCCTCTTTCTGGTGTTACAACCTTTAAACTATCATCTGTTAAAACACCACCAGTTCTTCCTGCAAAATCAAAAAATGCAATACCTATTTGATATGCAGATGAATGAGCAAACCCAACTTTACCTCCGTTATTTCTATCAAATTGAGAGAAACTATCGCTAAAAGTTTGACTAATTATCTCCAAAGTCATATCCTCAGAATCTATCTGTTTTGGATTTAATCTTCCTTCTTTAATATTACCTAAGAATAATCTGTTTCTAGCAATACTTAAAGCCTCAGCCTCATAAGGGACTGTATCGTATAATTTTATAGAATTGGCATCATCTACAGAGAATCCTAAAACATCATTATAAAAGTCCGCTGTAATAGCACCCTCTGTATTAAATGTTTGTGCTGTAAATTTATTAGCATGCGTATCGCTATCAAATTCCTTCCAAATAAAATAAGATGTGTCTTTGTCAAATTTTACAGCAAACTGTATCTTGTGGACATCCTGAGCCACTCCAGTTGTTTCTCCTTCATATAAAGGAAAATCTACTTTTATTTTTTTTGATTTTTTATGATCTGTATCGTCCATATCCTGATTCGGATAATGGTGTGAGGTAGGAGAGAATACACTTGTTTCACCATCCTTATATACATATCTATATGCAAAAGTAAGTGCTCTTGATTTTAAAAATGATGTATCTCTTGCATCATCCACTTGAACTTCCGTTTTCAAAGGAAGCATAGGTGGCTTACGAATTAAAGTAATTATTGATTTTGTGATTGGCTGAATATATGGAGAATCAATAGCAGTATACGCTACGTTATTTGTTGCTATACCTCGTTCTACATTTATTCTAAACGGCTCTCTTCCATCAACTCCTGTCCAATACAATATGTCATCTATATACGCTATCCCTGTTATAGGTTTTTCTACATTAAAATTTAAACTATAATTAGATTCTAAATTATTGTCAGTTAAGACCTTGTATATAGCATCTGATTCAGCCTTATAACAATATATAGAACTTGATGAATTCGTGCCATGAACCATGAAATAAAATATATTATTTGTAGTTGGATCTTCATAAGAACCAATAACCTTTGTATTTGACGCAAAACTTTGATTGTTAGGTACTTTCGTTGTACCGTTTACATTAGAAAGAGAACCTGCTTTTCCTTCTGAAGAAGACATTACTCTTGCGTTTAATGCATCTAAATTATCTTGACCAGTTTGGGCAAAAATAGAATCATCAGTATTTATACCTGCTATAAATGTTTTCTTTGTTTTCTCCATTCTTAAGATTTGACAGCAGCATTCGTATGAGATCTTAAAGATTTAAGAACATCATCCATAGACAACTGATAATTTCTACTTCTATATCTTTTATGAGAATGTATCCATTCTTCTTTTGCCATCAACTTTTGGTTCATTGGAATAGTTCTATCATGTTCCGCAAATCTCCATAAAATATACCTCTCTATTGCTTCAGCAGCATAAGCAGGCATTGTTGTAGCATCTGTACTTGTTCCTGAAAATCCTGTTGTTATGTAATCAACTACAATCTCCGTTGCATTATGTAAAGAAGGGTCTAACATTATTTTATTCCTTTCTGGTATAACCATAAAAGAATTTTTATATGTTGGTTTATGACCGAACTGTCTACCTATATGCTCACCTTTATCATTTGTATTATCAGAGTATCCATCAACATTAATTGATGCCTCTCCAACAACATCTCCATAAGGTATTTGGTTTCCATCGCTATCTAAATTCATCAACCTATTGAAAGTGTGTTTCTCAATTAACTTTACTAGAAACTGTCCTTTCTCCCAACCTACTCTTACATAATCCACGTAATCATCAGGCAAGGTTATTTCTCTGTTTGCATCTACAGTTAATTTTGTAGACTTTATTTTAAATGGAGAATCAAACCCTATTTCTTTTATAGCCTTTAATGCATAATGTAAATAATGCATGTAATAATGTATAGGTTTTCCTGTGGTCAATAGAGCAGAGCGAACTATTTCATTTACTGTATATATTTTCATATCTGACTATTTGAGTCTGAGACTTTATCCACTACTTTAGGTAAAGCACCAATTAATGTTAAAACTTCTTTTACTACTGCATCTTCCATTTCAACAGGTATTTGTAAATAATCATACTCACCTTGTATAGTTGGATCAACAATCAACAATTGTATTCTTACTTTAGATTCATTGTAAGGACTTTCTGTAATATCAGTCAAGAAGTTTATTACATTTCCTTCAACCCAATAACCAACCTGTGTTTCTAAAAACACTAATTGATCCTGAGAAGATATTAGAGACTGTTGTCCTGTTTGCAAAGGAATATATTCGTCTTGACAACCTGGGCTTGATACCGACCATACACCTATATTTCTAGGTAAGGATATTGGAAAAACTGGCAAGAAAGCATGTACATATGGATTATTAGAACTATTACTTGATAAATCCACAAAGTAAGTTGTAATCAAAGTATGTGGAGGATATAATTCCCCCGACTGCATATTAACTGATAGATGTTCTGTCTTTAATAACCTATTTATAGTTTGACCTACAAGTAAATTTATATCATCTCTTGAAATTTCTTTTTCATCATTCGCACTACCACCTGAGTATAACCTTAGTATTTGATCTGTTAATTTTCCTTTTGTTATCATAGTCCTGTTTGATTTTTACCTTCTGTATACTGAATAACATTAACGTCTTCTAAGTGAACTCCTAAAAAGTTTAAGGCTTTGTTTATAACATCGTTTACACAATCTTCTGCCCAATTTAACTCTACACTTCCTGGTAATGAGTAGGTCGCCCCCGCATTAACAGTAGTACCATCAGGCAATGTAAGAGTTGTTCCCGCTGTAAATGTTACAGCAGCAGAAGTTGAATTATGAACGATTTTTCTTCCATCAACTACATGACTAAATAACGGTTTCGTTGGTCTAGATAAGTACATAATATATCCTGAGTGTTGAACTTCAGGGAATAATTGAATCTTATTTCCAGAGTCACCTAATATTCCTATTGGAGATGTAGTAGAAGGAGCAGAAACTTGAGAAACTAATCTATCCGCTAACTGATCTTCACTAACAACTTTAACAGGTTTAGCAAAAGTTCTATTTGTTGTACCCGCAGTGTATGCTACAGTACCATCTGTAACAACATAAGAGTTATTTGGTGTGTTGTTTAAAGTACCTACAACATAAACACCTAATAGGTGCAAATATTCAGTAAGACCTGTAAAGGCTATTATGCCTGTAGAGTCACTAGTAAACTGTTCTCTTTTTTTAAAATACCTTAAATCATCAGAAATTTTCTGTGTTTGCCCATAGGCAATAGGTGGAATAGGTCTACCGGGTTGATATTGTTTTGGATTGCCGTACAATTCCATAAACTTAGACATCTGTCCCCTATCGATAGCAGCATCTATATCATTATGTGATACATACCCGGTAGTCTCTTTATTTAGTATAAAGACTATGTAATCATGAATCTCCTTTATCGTCATCTTGCTCTACTTTTACAGGAGCAGGCTCGATAATTTCACCTGTTTGGATATCAATAGTAACTTCTCCATAAGACTCTTTAAGACCCCCTTGGATTTCTTTTTGCTCAACAGACGATTCATTAAATGATTTAAGCAATGCTTCCATTCTTTGATCATACGATTGTTTTGCAATTACTAAATCAGCCAAAGCCGCTTTAATTTCAAACTGCTTCTGATTATTCTTCTGAACTATTTCTAGTTCTTCTTTTGTAATTTTTTTAACTTTTGCCATAATAATAATTGTTGGTTTATAATTTGTTGATACAAATAAAAGGAAATAGTACAGAGTACCTGTCTTTTTTTACTGTCCAGTTTTTAAGAGAAAATGAATGTTTTTTCGTGACCTAATTTTACAGACAAATCAAAGTTGATATCGTAGCCTGCTGCTTTGATTTTTCTAAAGAAAACAACGTCTTCTCCGTAGTTCTTATCTGCTTTATCATCAAACCATAATGGAGGTGTAAGTTTATCAAAAACCTCTTTTTTTATTAAGCAAAAACCTAATCCTCCAAAGTCCCCTTGTATCATCTGATCTTTATGCTTTTTTACATAATCATCATTAATCCAGTCTCCACCACCACCTTTAGAGGGAACTTTACCATCATCACCACCTGCCCATGCTGACCAAGCGTTATCTGGCTTTATTCTATAGATACCTGAAACAACAGGTACATCTCTATCTATTAAGTTCTTTAAATCTTGAGGATGAAAAGTCATATCAGAATCAATCATTAACATGTAATCAAAATCAAACTCTCCTTTATAAGGTTGTGCTGAATCATGGGTTGTACCCATAACCAGATCTCTTGATGTTTGTATAAGTGAACTATAATCTACACTAGATGTAAACACATATCCGTTGTCTACTATCCACATAATTAAATTAGTCCAAGAATTTAAAAAATTATTTGAAAATCTGTTTCCTGGAGATGCTATAAAGATTCTTGGTTTATGTACCTCTTTACAATCTGCACATGGTGTTTTGATTTCTTCTGTCATTTGGTTTGTTGTTTGTTGTTTGTTATTGATCAATTCCGTACCACACGACTCTCTCTATGTTGTATGTCTCTGCACCTGAATCATATACAGCATTAATGTTATTGCTACTTGGAGCATTACCTGGACTCCAATTTCTACCTGGCAGACCATAAGCCCTCCAACCGGTTTTATAATATTTTACTAACGACCCTTTCTTACTGTTTGTTGAATATATATTGTTTCCTATAGTGAAATTACTTCCTGCACATTGATGTATATAAGCAGTTGACCAAGATGAATGGTTATATCTTTGTTGATAGCCTACGGATATTGCCTTATAAGATTGATCATGAGTGTAAGCACTAGATGTAGGACTACCTAATATTGGTATAGCGTACATTGTACCAGTGTATTGACATGCATTAAGGGGAGGAGTATCGTGATCATAGCCGTACCACTCACTCATAGCATGAGGCACAGAATTATTTGGCTTTAAAACTGACGTGTTATTTGTAGTGTCAAAAACACCTATTACACCAGTCGTTATTCTTGTTAATGAAACATTGGATTCATTATTAGATCTCCAGGTTCCAATAGAAATACCATCAGAATAATTATCATTTGTCTTTTCTTTCGCAAGACCCCATAAAGAAATTGTGCCACTGCCTGGTACTGCCATATTTATTCGTTTTGAGCATCTACCTCTTCTTGTCCTGGAGGTAAAGTCTCCCAAGGAAGTTTTTCTGGCATCAGGTAAATCTTATCCTCGGCTTCAGTAATTTGACTGTCAAGAATTTTGTATATATTAATTTGCTCTTCATCTGTGTGCCTAGCCCAATCTTGAGATATTTCATATGTTATATCTTCATAAGCCTTGTAGTCTTGATCCTCTGGTCTACCTTCAACCAGTTTTACTCCATCAAAACGTCTAATAGTTCCACTTGGAGAAGTTGCCTCATAGTGATAATCCACTTTAGTAACAACATTAACTATGTCTGTACCATCAGAATCTTTAGAAGTAGGTCTGATATATAATTGATCGATTTTTAATTTATAAGTATTTGCCATAATTTTTATTTTTTACATTTACACATACACATCATTGACTTTAAATCATCAATTTGTTTTTGTTGTTCTTGCATAGCACCAATTAATGTTGATACTAAGTGTTCATAATCTACTTGTTTGTATTCTATACCATCACCAGTTTCATTGTCGTGTCTAGATTGTATTCTAACAACTTCTGGAACAATTTCTTCCACTTCCTGAGCAATAAGACCAATCTCTTTTACCCCTTCTCTAGGACCTTCTTTCCATGTATATTCTACAGGATTTAAAGATAGTATTTTCTCTAGGTTACCTTCAGTAGATTTTATATCCGTTTTTAACCTTCTATCAGAAAAACTATAATAAGCAACAACATCATTAGCCATTCTAAGAAGCCCTGTTGATGAAACTGTTCCAACAGCACCACCATTTCCAGAACCAAAATATATATTAGTAGCGGCTCCGTAATAATAATTTAAGTATAGAGCATTACCCTCAGCCGAATCAATATGTAGGTTACCATTTGTTGTTCTTAATCTAGATTTTTTGTTAGCAGTAGAACCATGTAAAAATAAATCTCTGCTACCAGTGTCCGCAGCAGACCCAATATTAAGATTACCCATCATAGTACTAGTCCCATCTATATGAAGACCATCTCCTTTAACTGTTCCTCCTGCAATTAAGTCATTAACTACTCTAACATGATTATCTCCATTACCTACAGAAAATATTTCAGTCGCCCCTTTTTCTCCAGGGGAATTGTTGTAAAATCTCGTACCTCCGTAACTAGTATATGCACCAATCTTAATACCTGTATGGTAAGCAATAACTAAGTCTGGATAAGGATGTGACCATGCACCTGATTCTTGGTATAAAGCGTAGGAATTTGATGCATTTCCAGAATTTCCACTTACTCCAGTAAATCTTAAAATTTGATGTGTAGTATCTTGATTTTGTTTTACGTACCCTGCACTTGCATGATTACCCCAACCATTAGCAGTAACACCTTTCGCTACATCTGCTACAGAAAAATGTCCTGAATCATGTATTTTTCTCCAGGCTTGCCAAGTACCATCCTTCTTACCTCTTGCAGAAAGTTCTCCTGTCCTGAAATTACTAAATATTTGAGATACCCATGACGTGCTGTATGCTGCAACAAAAAGTCCACCATCGGCATAACCTGCTGCTGATGAGGCATTCGTGTAACCGACCATGTTTTCATGACCTGAATCTACTGCAATAGGGTTTGTACTGTTTCTAGATGAGAATGCAGTACCTTTAAAGTTATAAGTAGTATCGCTATCCTTTTTTAAGTACCCCGCATCTGCATGGTTACCCCAACCATATGCAGTATTCCAATTAGTTGAGTTATTAGTAAGATTAGCACTAGTCCAAACTTTATGGTCATCACCAAGGTATATATTTGACTTTACATCAGAAAAATCTGTTATATCACTAACAACAGGAGTGTCATAAAAAATAGTATGTCCTGCACCTGAAGTTGGATTAACATTTGTCCAAGAATGTCCTTGTGTGTCTATTACTACTCCTACTTGTTTATAGTATGCAACATCTACAAGTATGTCAGTATAATAAACATTCTGACCACTATGATTCCATCCTGCATCTGTATGAGTTCCTAATGCAATTTTATATCTGGAAATATCACCTGAATTACCTCTGTAATTTACTAAATCACATCTTACGGTTTGATTCTCAGTTCCATTGTAAAATGCATAAAGATGATACTCAACTTTTCCTACATTATAATGTTCTTCCGTTAATTTTATATTAAGATTCTGCCATGTGTCATCCCAATGTTTAGGACAATAATATATTCTACCTATAATAAATCTTTTGGCGAATACACCTGATGACGCTAAATTTCCATAAACCTTTCTATCGGTCACCCCTAAAAAGTAAGAGTTTGCAGGCTTATTTATAATAAGTGAATCCCCGGATGTTGAATTCCAATTCGCTTGTACATTTTTCTCAGCGTTTGTGGGAGCATGTGCTGATTGTGAGTGTGTATATGCAGTATTCCAATTACTTGAGTTGTTTGTAAAATCACCAGTGTGATAATATTTTTTCCACGATTGCTTAGTTCCATTAGCAACAGTCCTTGTGTAAATTCTACCAGAATCAGATCCTGTCATTTGAATACCAAGAGTGTTACTATAGTATTTTACAGGGTCTCCATGTCCTATTCTAAGTGAAGTAAACCAATCAGTAGTAGGATTTAAGTCAAGAGTAGTCTCTTGTGAATTCCAGTTTTGCATACCTCCACTACCTTCATTTGCAGTAGATGCTAGTATGATTTTATGGTTGTGTGAACTAGGTGCAAATGTAGTGGGCTTATTAAGTATTAAAGCATCACCACTTGTTGCAGTCCAATTCGCTTGTACATTTTGTTCAGCGTTTGTTGGTGCAAAGGTTGTTGGTAATGCAGATATGTCTACACCATCAACTGTACCACCTACTGCAATATCACCACCCACTGTAATTCCTTCTTCTGCTGCTAAAGAGGACTTATCAAGACCTGTTAATGCGTTACCATGTATAGAAAATCCGCTAAGAGTGTTTTGTAAAACAGGAGTTACTGCCGTATGGCTAGTATACCCTCTTGGAGTACCAAGTGTATTTAATCTAACCCCATAAGCACTGTTTATTGTTACATAAACCTGTAAGTGTTTATGTCCATATGTAGTATCACTATCCTGAGATAAAACTCTTACCCCTGTAATTCTATTTGAATGACCACCTACATTTAATACAGTAAAATTACTATCTGCATAACTACGCAACCAATCTATTCTTATAAAAGCATGATCACTTGATTCTTGATCTGAAACAATTACCTCACCATGTCTTCTAGCACTTTGGTTTGTAGCAACTGTTATCCACCCAGGTCCTATACTCGCAGAGGTTTTTGAACCTGTCTCTCTGTACAGTAAACCCGCAGGAGTAATTGTCTCTGTTGGTATTGTAGGTTTATTAGTTAAATTATTATAATCTAAATAATGCGATCCTTGTTGACCATCTAATTTGTCTGAATCTAAACCATTACCCGACCCTTGTTGTGTTATTTGTGCAGGGTGTATCATTCCTGTACCTTCAGTTCCTTCCCACTGTGAAGAAGAAAATGTAATACCAGTAAGATGAAATCTACCTGATCTATTTTGGAATTTTATTTTCCCAAAACTACTTAAACTAGTACCTGCAAAAGAAATTGTGGATCCATCATGTTGACCACCCCCTTCGTCAGTATTTTGTACTACTTGATGTGTGTTTATTCTTCTTAAGAAAACCTCTCCTCCATCTGACTGAAGACCAAGTACATCCATATATCCCCCGGAATCCCAGGTTAGTTGTGAAAGCCAACAAGATTCCATTCCTGTAGGCACGTCAAATGTTATTGAACCTGTCCCATCGTTGTAAGCACGACCACCAGTAATATTTGGTGCACCCCACTCTGATTCTGAGGTACTTTCGGTCCATGTACCTGTTCTAGCACTGTATCCAGTGTTAATATCTATTGGTGATTGTCCGTTTATTGGTTTATATCCACTTAAATTTTGGTCACCTGTGTACCCCGCATCTGCGTGATTACCCCAATTATATGCCGTAACACCTTTCGCTACATCTGATGATGGAAAATCTCCTGAATCATGTACCTTTTCGTTTGCTACTGCTTGTCTAGTAATTCCTGAAAGGCTAGTAACTTTTTCTATCTTCCATCCTGCATCTAAATTCATAGAAGAAGAATAAAAAGATGGATGAGAAATAACATCTACAGTAACATGACCATATGACCAACCAGATTTTACTTCACCTATTATTATACAATCTGTATCAGCAGATGTGCTGTAACCAAAGCCAATGTTTTTTGTACTGTCACCCCATTTTTTAACTGATTTGTTGTACCATCCTGATGTCCAATCATGTCCAGACACTGTAAAAGTTGTATGAGTTGTAGAATTATACTCATACACAGTTATTCTTAAAACTAGCATTGACCAACCATTACTGTGTTTTCCAGGTAGTGTTATTTTAATAGCACCTGTAGTGTTTCCTGAAGCAGAATAATGTAAAATACTTGTTGCAGATCTATTTGCAATAATTACTGGGTTATCAATATCTCCACCATTAAATATGGTATCGGTTGTAGAGTATCCACTTAAATCTTGGTCACCTGTGTTTGTACCTGAAAGGTTTGTTGCTACTATAGTTCCTGGAACTACTAAAGCATTAGTAGACTCTGTCCATTTTAAATAAGAATCTGAACCAAAGAATCCTCTAAGATTATCTGTTCCTGTACCCTCATCAAGAGAAAGTCTCTCATGAGTTACATTAATATTATAATCATTTACATGCCATGTTTTTATTTTAGGCACATCACCTGATATTAAGAATTCAATATGATTTGATGAAGTACCGCCTGCAAAAGTATTGTTACAGAACCACTTTCCGTTCTCATTC
>ENA-ORXF01000388-ORXF01000388.1-marine-metagenome-genome-assembly--contig:-NODE-388-length-32925-cov-6.857678_pt1 | contig 32925 bp, 32 predicted proteins | sample MGYA00237864_ERZ511476 | MGnify/ENA primary metagenome ERZ511476 (study PRJEB26306, sample SAMN06343908) | marine metagenome | isolation source: coastal waters | place: Atlantic Ocean: West Antarctic...
GTACCATTGGCGCTGAAGGGCTTGACTTCCGAGTTCGGAATGGGATCGGGTATTACCCCTTCGCAATAATCACCGGCAACAGTCTTTTAGCAATATTTTTACATTTGTAAACATGTTTTTTATCAGACTGTACAAATAAATAATTTAGCTGTTTTCTAGAAAAATAAGCAGAAAGTTAAATTAATTTCAGCTTAATTGTTCCTTATAAACATGATCAACAATTTTTGAATTTGATTGATATGAGGGTATTAATCTTTCTAACATATTTTTAACTTCTCTCACCTTATTCTCATTCAATAAATTTGTTAAATCATCTAAATTTATTCTTAATTGGTTAAAAGGAATATGGGGATCTTGTGCTTTTTGAATTTTTTTGTGATAAGTTTTTTGAGGATTATCTCCTAATAACAACTCTTCATATAGTTTTTCACCAGGTCTGAGACCTGTCACTTTTACTTCAATATCCCCTTCTAAATTTTTAGCATCTTTAATTGTTAGTCCCGAAAGTTTAATCATTTTATAAATTAGGTCTTGGATTTTTATACTTTGTCCCATATCTAAAACAAATACCTCACAACCTTCACTCATAGATCCTGCTTGAATTACTAGTTGAGATGCCTCAGTTATAGTCATAAAATAACGTGTGACTTCAGGGTGAGTTAAGGTAATTGGCCCGCCTTCTTTGATTTGTTTTTTAAACTTAGGTATTACAGAGCCTGAAGATTGCAAAACATTACCAAATCGCACAATAGCAAATTTAGTATTTTTGTCTTTATGATTGCTATAAAGTCCTTGTACACATATTTCCGCAAGTCGCTTAGTAGCTCCCATTATATTAGTGGATCTTACTGCTTTATCACTTGAAATGAAAACGAAATTTGAAACATTATGTTGAATTGCAGCTTGTGCAATTAAATATGTTCCAAAAACATTATTTTTAACTCCTTCACAAATATTTTCTTCAACTAATGACACGTGCTTATAAGCTGCCGCATGATAAACGGTATCTACCTTAAAAGTTTTAAAAACATCATTTACTCTCGATGCATCTTGAATATTAACAAGTAAGGAAATAATTTTTAAATCTTTATTTAAATTTTTTAATTCTTCACTGACTGAATAAAGAGCAAATTCATTTGATTCTAACAATAATAATTTTTTAGGATTTAATTTCATAATTTGACGGCATAATTCAGAGCCAATAGAACCTCCTGCTCCAGTTACCAACACAACTTTGAAATTAATGTTTTTACATAATAATTCTAAATTTGGCTGAACCTGCTCTCTACTTAGTAGGTCCTCTATAGTTAAATCTTTAATATCTGATACCGATATTTTTCCATCTACAATATCTTGAATACTTGGTAGAGTTTTAACTATTATTGAATGAGTGTTTAAATTATCTATAATTTGATTTCTTTTACTACGACTAATCGAGGGAAGAGCAAGTAGAACTAGATCAATATTTTTAAAGTTAATTAAATCTTTTATCTTTGATGGAGAGAAAACAATTTGATCTTGCATTTTTTGATTATGTAAACTTAGATCGTCATCTAAAAAACCAACTACTTTCATCTCACTATTGTTTTCTAAACTAGCTAATAATTGCCTTCCTGCATTGCCAGCTCCATAAATTAGTACTTTATTTCTATATTTAGACTTTTTAGACGAAACAATTTTGATGTATAAATATCTAACAATTGATCTTGAGCTCGTAATTCCAAAAAATAATAACAGTGGCTGAATCAAGCCAATTGATCTTGGAATACCTTGAATTCCATAAATACCCACAACTGAAAAATATAGTAATCCATATACAAATACAGCAACTGCTACTGTAAAGGCTATGGACGAGCCCGCAAAGCGAAACAAAGCTTTATATAAGCCGAATAACCAAAATATTGGTATGGCAGATATAGACAATAATACTGCTGAAGTAGTTACATAATCAATTCTAATAAATTCTTCAAGTCGTAAATAAAACGCAAACCAAGTTGATAAAACACATAAACTGATATCTACAAAAATAGCAATTATTCTCTTCGCATAACGGGGGAGTTTAATAATATTTTTTATCTGTTCATTTAAAATTGTCATAATAATTTTTTATTATTTTTTATTCATTTTTTTCTTCTGTCTAAGATCAAAAAATATCATCTTCTTTAGATTCAAATATTTTGCTTTCCCATTAATAATTTTATTTCACTTATTAATGTATGCCACCATACAACTTATGTCTCCTGGTCTTTGATTTATAAAATCAAATTTTAACTAATTTTCTTATATATTTTGTCTATTTTTATTGAATCTTTATATTTTGCTCTTTGCCACAACAGCAATCCAACTGGAAAATAATAAACAATTGACATCCAATTATTGAAAAAACTTCCACTAGGAGAAAAAGGCCATAAACTGATTATAATGGCACTTAGCAAGCATACTTCAAAATCATTAATTATACCTTTTTTATCTCGAATTAACCTAAGTACAAAATGCTTAATTGATAAATAGCATATCAAAATAAAAAGTCCTGCTACTATTAAAAATGCAAATATGCCTGTTTCTGATAAGAGCTCTAAGTAAGTATGATGTGGGTGAGTTTCACATGAATATGTTGATACACTATACTGGTCGCATGTATTTCTAAATTGACGAGGCCCAACTCCAATAAACTTGTTGTCTAAAAAGATTCTATAAGCAGATATATACATGTCAGTGTGTGGCTTTGAAAATATATAAAATTTTTCTTCTCCTGCTCTATTTACTGAACTTCCTGTAAAGTCATTTATTGTTTGATCAATAAATCTTTCTTTTGTGTTTGGAAAAAAGTTTATTAACACAACTATCAGGCATATGGATACGATGTATGTCCATAGACGATATATTCTATAATCTTTTATCATCAAAATAATAAAAATTGCAGAAAGGTTCATAAAAAATAAAGCTAATCTTTCACCACTAATAAAAATTAGCCCCTCTGATAATATAAAAACTGTTGACATAAAGAATAATATTAATTTATTTTTTTTTGATTGATTTAATAAAACAAACAAAGCAAAAAGAATGGGGAAAAATCTTGCCAAATAACTGCCTAAAATCAGTTCTGAACCAAAAAAACTACTAACTCTATAATCATTATATAGAGCATAACCAAATAAATTTTTTCCAAAAAAATGCTGAAAGTAACCATCAACAATTAATGATGAAAAACAAAGTAGCATTGAGATAAAAAGATACTTTAATAGAAGTGTATTTTTTTCCAATAAATACCAAAAACATAATGAAAATATTCCAAAACGAAAATAAAATAAAGAATTTTTTAATGAGATTAAAATATTATCAGATAATAAAGAGCTCAGAATTAAAATTAGACAAAATACAAAAAAAAATTTAAAATAATAATTATTATAATATTTTTTTAGATTGTTCTTTATTGAGTTTATTAAAAACAATATTGCAACTAAAGATAATCCTAGGTCAGATAAAAAGGAGCCTGATATTAATAAAGCAGGCATCAAAATTATTATCCATGAAGGAAAAAAATTAAAAAAAAATAATTGCTTACCCATTTTTTTTTAAATTTAATTTCATTAAATATTAATGAAATTATCTTCTACGTTTTTTTTGTATATTATCTGCCACCAATACAAAAAATATCCCAAACATTGTACCAAATAAAATAGTCAATATATACTTTGTTTTCAATGAAGTTGTAGGTGTATTTCTGTCATCAAGTTGCAGATAGACAGATGAATCATAAATTATTCGTGCTGCATAAAACTCATTTGCATTTGAGAAAGGTAATCTTTTAAATATACTTATCATTCTTTCAATGTATCTATCCTCCAATAAAATATTCTTTTTTCTCTTTAAACTTATTATTTCATACTCATTTATAGAAGTTAATAGTTGATTTTCAATATCTTCAATTTTATACTTTTTTATCTCTTTTGAATAATCTATGTAGTTATTAAACAAACTAGAAAGTTTTATTTGAATTTCAAGATTTATTTCATTTTCAACATATTTTAAGAAATTATCCCAGTTTTCTATTTCAAAAGTTTCAACCGCAATCATTATATAAGATTTTTTGTCTATAGAATGTACATCTAAATTTATTAATTTAATTGAAGATGATAATTCCGTAACTGCTTCTTCATATTTTATTTTATTAGGGTAATTTTCTTCTTTAATTAAGTTAAATTTCTTAATTGTACTTTTTAAATAAGACTTTTGGTTAAGTTTATCAATAAATAAATTAAGCAGGAATTCTCTAGTAATACTAGTAGTGATATTATAAATTTTATCATTTTGGAGTTCATAATATTTTTCTATATTTTTCGTATTCTCAATATTATTCTCAGCTAAATAATTATTTCTAATTGACTTCTCTTCATAACTATAAGATGAGTTAAATTTAGCTATGACTTCTATAACGGAACTAAACATGTTATATTTAGCCTCATCAAAAAATTCAATAGGTCTAATTTCAGTTGTAACCTTTATTTTTTCTTTAACGATCGGTGGTGTAGGTGCAAAACTATTTACAAACATTGCAGATAAGCTTAAGACTATAAAAAAGACAACAATCCACTTTTTTTTCCAGACAGTAGTAAAAACCTCTATCAGATCAATTTCATCACTAGCTAATTTTTTTTCTATCATATTATTTTCATATTATAGTTAATTCAATAATGCAATAATTTAAAATTATTTAATCAATTTAATTATCTTTTTATTCTTGTTATTTTTTCGTGATTTAAGAGCAGGCTAAAATTGGATTCTTACAATAAAATAAATCCAAGTACATAAAAAATATTAAACTGGACCGATTATAATAACAGTTACTTACTTTAAGTAACAATAAAAGAATGAGATATTACCTTTAAATTTTTTTATTTAATTGCTAATGAGAATTTAATTGCAAAATACTAATCTTTATGAACAGTGTCATCTAAAATATTTTTAAACACCTTAGAGCCAACTGCAGTTTTTACATTATTACCGATATTAACTCCAGGATGAATAGATGTACCTGTACCTAAGTGACTAAATTTTCCAATTCTTACACTGCCCGATAGTGAGCAATTGGGAGAGATATGTGCAAAATCTTCAATTACACAATCATGATCAATAGATGCGCTAGTATTTATAATAACTCCATCTTTAATTAAAGTTCCGGGATTAATTACGGCATTTGCCATGACACAAGTGCCTATTCCTAAAGAACTAAATTTACTAATAGTTGATCTAGGATGTGCTAAGCTAACAATATTCATTTTATTTTTTTTAAGCCATTCTATTGTATTAAATCTTATTTTGTTTTCTCCAATTGCAACAAAAAAAGCATTATAATCTTCTAGATGTGCTTTTAAATAATCTAAACTACCCGAAATAGTAAATGGAAATTCTTTAATTTCACTTTTTTTATCATCAAAAAAAGCTATAACCTCATAATGGTTCAATAAAGCAATTTCTCCAACAACTTTACCATGACCTCCAGCTCCTATTATTGCTAGTTTTTTATTCATAAAATTTTTAAATATTTATATTGTTTTTTTTGTTAATACTAACTCTAATAAATTAAATATTTTTGATAATTCGTCTGAAACTGTTTATGGTACACAAATTATAGATACCTATTTAATATTTTCTTCATATAATTAATTTCTAACTTTATTTTTATCAAAGTTCTATTGGGATTAATTGGAAACATTATACTTGTTTCACCAAGTAATTTTGCATTTGATAATCTTTTGTTTGGGTAAAATTTTAATTTTTTAAATATTTTTTCTCTATAAATTTCTGGACACGATCCAATGCTACAATCTATTTTTTTTTTATTAAGTTGTTCTATTAATTTGATTTGTTTAATCTTATTTTTATTTATAAATAAATTTAAACGATAAAAAGCGTGCGTACATTTATTGTAAGATTTTTCTCTTTCTCCTAAAAGGGAGGCACATTTAAAATCTGGTTTTCTCAAAATATTATATTTTTGGTAATAATCCTTTAACCCATTTAAATATAAATTTGCTATGGTGTTTCTTTTTTTGATTTGTTTATCTAATAACTTTAATTGTTCTCTTCCAAGTAGAGCTTGCATTTCAGTCATCCGATAATTTGATCCTAGATTATCGTGTAACCATTTAAAACCTGTTTTATGTTTTTTGAAAAAAAAATTATTGTAATTTTTTCCATGATCTTTTGATGACCAGCATCTAAGCCATAGTTTTTTATTATTAGTTGAAATCATGCCACCTTCACCTCCAGTAGATATAATTTTATCTTGGCAAAAAGACCATGTGGATATATCCCCAAATGAACCAACTTTCTTACCTTTATAAACTGCACCATGTGCTTGTGAACAATCTTCAATTAAAAAAATTTTATTTTTTTTAGCAAACTTTATAATCGGATCCAAATCACATGATAACCCATTTAAATGAACTACAATTAGTACTTTTACATTTTTATTGTAGGCCTTTTTAATTCCTTCAATACTCAAATTACCATTATCATCTACATCTGCAAAAACAGGTTTTAATCCTAAATTTAAAGTACAACTTGCAGATATGATAAATGATCTTGGTGTCACAATAATCTCATCTCTTTTTTTCAAATTTAAAGCTTGCAAGGCCAACTCTAAAGCCACACTTCCATTGCTTACTGCTACAGAATATTTATTCCCTATATAATTAGAAAACTCTTTCTCAAATTTTTTGCATTCATTACCAGTCCAATAATTAACTTTTCCACTTTTAAGCAGTGGTCCAATTTTCTGAATAGATTTACTAGAGTAAAAAGGCATAATATTTAGTTTTTTTTTTCGTATATTATTATTAAAAATTTTGATTTTCAACTATATCGTAAATAGATTTATTGTGATGCTTTGCACAAAAATGTTGCTGCCATGTTAATCTATTATTTTTTCTACCTTGAAAGCTTCTGCGTATTCAATAAATGCTTGACTCCCTCTCACTCTTGATAAGTTAATAATTGCCTCTTTTGATCTTGAGTGAGGGAATTTTTTAACTTGAGATTTGTATTTAAGAAAAGCTTGTACTTTGTTATCTATGTCAGACTTTTTTAAATGCACAAAGTAATTTGGATTAAAAGATTTTCCATCTTCATTCCATTCAGTTTCTGAAAGCACCTCGTAGGATAAAATTTTTTTTAAATTACTTATTTTGTTAGGTCTCATTGAAATTTTAGCAGCCTTAAAAATTATTTTATGATCATCATGAATATCATTTGTGGAAGGTATCAAAATAACCTCAGGATTGATGTCTGCAATATGCTTATCTATAATATTTGTAATTTTATAAAGTGGATAATTGTTTAAATTTAGTGCTGGTAAATTTTCAAAAAATAATCTGCTTGTGCCAATCAAATTATTCGCTATTTTTGCCTCTTTTCTTATCTTTTTAATTTCATCTGAAGAATAGATTTCAGGGGCACCTTTATTGGCATTTGTCAAAATTAAAACATTTATATGATAATTTTGTTTGGAGTATTTAGATATAAATCCTCCGCATCCTAATATTTCGTCATCTGCATGAGGAGATAATATTAATACTTTTTTTTTCATGAGCTAATAATAGTTAAAAAATACGTAATGTTATTAATTGAATTTAAAATACATAAAAATTTACTTAAGACCAGTTAAATCGTTTTAAAAATTTTAGTTGATTATTTAATAATTGAAGACTTGTTTTTAAAGAGCCTAATTACAAGAGCAAAAGGTGTTTTTAATAAGATCATAAAATAATTGTATATAGTATAGTCGTTAATAAACTCCATATCTAAATGAATTTTTTCATTTAATTTCCTTTTTTTGCCAGTATAATTTATTTGTGACATTCCAGTTATACCTGGCAAAATTTTTCTTCTTTTAATTTTAATAGATTTATTAATTTTTTTTTCAATAATTTCAGGCAAGGGCCTTGGACCAACAATCGACATATCTTTTTTTAAAACATTAATGAATTGTGGCAATTCATCTAAACTAGATCTTCTTAATATTTTGCCCAAAGAAGTTAACCTTAACTTTTCATCTTTAAAAATGACCTTACTCATTGTTCTAAATTTAAAAATGATAAATTTTCTTCCTTTATAACCTATTCTAGATTGTTTATATATTATTGGTCTTCCATCAATAACAAATACAAGCACTGAAATTATAAATATTATTGGTAAAAAAATTATCAATACTAAAATAGAAATTAAAATATCACAAACTCTAATCATTATTTATCATGGATACAAATACAGCTATAAAATTTTATTTATTAAATTTATTTAATAGTTATATAAATGTCTGTATCCCCTAAAAAAATTTCTTTGTTAACTAAAATTGTTTTTTTTTCTTTTATATTAAACTTTTTCATAAATCCAATTTTAAAATTTATATAATTAATGAATTCATGACTGGACTTGTTAATCTTTATTTTTGACAGAAAAACTAATTTGTTCTGATCCTTAATTAAATAAGAAAGATGTTTAGAGCGTATTTTTTTAGAACCAAAATGATCCATAATTACATGATTTAAACCTGATTTATCTTTATTACATTTTAAAATAAAAAAACTCTCAAGTTTTTTTATTTTAAATTTATTTATTAAATATTCATGTTTTTGATAAAATAAATATCGGTTTTTAAAATAAGCAAAATTTTTTAGAAAAATATTATTACTACTTTTAATAAAATTTTTAAATTTATTTAATTCATCAACAGGGTAATTTTTTGTTATTTTCAAAGAAGTTTTAGTTGAAGAGGTTTTATACAAATAATATTTATTTTTAATAATATTTTTTTTATCTATACCAAAACTTGAAAAGTTATTTTTATTTGGCCACATAACTACTAAGCGAGCTTGTTTCAAAAATTTTTTTTTAACTCTTTCTAACAAATCTGAAAAAATTCCTATACCTCTATACTTTTTTAAGACCATACTAGAATGTCTTGAAAAAATTCTCTCATTATTATTGTTGTTTAATTTAACTGAAATCAGGCCAACATTCGCAATTAATTTAGATGAAGCAAAAGCACCATAGCAAAAAGAAAATTTATTACTAAAATATCTCCATTTAAAAAAATCAAAACTAATCTTTTTCTTAAAACAAAAATAAAACAACTTTCTAAATTCTTCGTAATCAGAAATCTTTAATTTTCTATAAATTAAATTTGAATTTTTTATTTTTGAATTCACTAACAATGCCTAGAATAATTTTTTATAATTTTATATAAATTTAAGTTAATTTGCCTTTTAAGGAAATCTTTATTTATTGACTTAAATGCATTAAGCCTCATTTTATCAAAAAGACCTCCTTTTAAATTAAGATAAAAAATTTTATTCGGAGCCTCTTTATATGAATTTATAAAATAACCATTAAAATTATCTATTATTAAATCATTAGTGCCTCTAATGTTATAACAGATTACCGGTAACCCCTCTGAAAGAGACTGCATAACAGCAACTGGCAAGCCCTCTCTCTTACTTAAATGAAATAAAATATCAAAGTTTTTAATTTTATTTTTTAAATTTATATCAAATTTCTTAAATGAAATATTATGCAGTTTTTTTTTAATTTTAATAGAATTGTATTTAAAATAACTGCCATATCCGTAACATTCTATTTTTATATTTTTATATTTTAGCATCTCAGCTACTTTTAATATATCTAAATATCCTTTTTCTTTCTTATATGCTGCTATAACTAAAATTTTTTTAATTACTCCTTTTTTTTTAATTTTTTTTTCAAAATGTTTAGTTGTTAAATCTAAACCCACTCCTTTTATTTTATAAGTTGATGCTTTTTTAGAAAGATTAAATTTAGCATAATTGTAATCTTCAGTATTTATTGTGATAAATATATCAGTTCTAGAAGATAAAATTTTCTCTATGGTTTTAAAAAAAAATGCCTTCATAGGATTTGTTAGAGATGTAAATCTAAAACCATGTACAAAATATATTATTTTTAATTTATCAAAAAAAGTAAATAATCTAAATAAATATGAAGCTATAGGTGTATGTAAATAAAATATTGTTGAAGGGTTTTTTTTTACTAGAGTTTTGATTTGTATAAAAATGTTGACATACCTTATTAGATTAAATAAATCTGTTATTTTACTTGGAAAATCAATCCTATGTTTTAAATTATTTTTACAATTTAATTTTTTTATATCTGAACAGGCTACCTCTACTCTTAGACCTTTTTTTCTAAAGTAATCTGCTTGAGATTTTAAAAAAGTATTAAAAGTAATTGATTTTGTAACAATAAAAATTATTTTCATCTAGAAAATCCAGTTTTTTAAATATGCATTTGCCATTTTTTCAATTGAAAAATTATTTTTAATTTGTAGTCGAGAATTTCTTTTAAGAGATTTCCATCTTTTTTTTTTATTTTTGAATATATCTATGCTTTTCTTTAAACCATTCATGATTGTTAAGTAGTCATTTTTCATAATGATAAATCCACAATCTTTAATAATTTTTTCTGAACAACCTGCATTGCTTGACAGTACTGGGGTTGAACAAAGCATGGCTTCTGCAACTACATTTGGAAATGATTCGGAATGAGAGGTTAACAAGAGCAAATCTATACCATTATAAAATTCCAATAAATTTTTTTGCTCTTTTAAAAAAAAAACCTTATCTTTAATTTTTAAATCAAAAATAAAAGTGGTTAATTCTTTATTCCAAGGATTTATGTTATTACCAACCATGTACAAATAAACATTATTATAATTTCTTATAATTTTTGAAAATGCAAATAACAACGAAGGAATATTTTTTTGTTTAGCATATCTACCAGCGTATCCTAAAATAATATCAGATTTATTTATTTTATTCCTTTTTCTAAAATTTGAACTTAGATTCTTTGATGGATAGTAAGTTTTATCACTATATCCATTGTTGATGAGTGTCGTTTTATTTTTGCAATAAAAGTGACGTTTTTCATGAAATTTTATACTTTTTTCTGAACAATAGATAATTTTCTTGGGTACAACTTTCGAAAATAGACCACAAATAATTGATACAATAATTGTTTTTTTTTTTGAAATTTGAACATTTAACTCTGAGTGTCGAATATTCCAAAATATTTTATCATAAAACTTTTTGGGGAAAAATAAAGTAACAAGATTTGAGTGATACATCCAGCTTTGAATAATATCTGGATTTTCTTTTTTAATATATTGACGTAACTTTAATATTTTTTTTATAAAATAAAAATATTTATTTTTTCTATCTAAGCCTAAAGAAAAAACTTTTATGCCATTTCTTTTTAGTTCTGCCTCATAAAATCCATCATCAATTAAAGTTACAATTATAATATCAATTTTTTTTTTATATTCATTTTTTTGTAATTTGCATAAGCGGTACAAATTTCCTTCAGCACCACCTTTTTTTAAACTATTTATAATATGTAAGATTTTCATAAAATTAACTGAAAATATAAAACTATTAACATTTTTATGAAAAAAAATGATTAGTTTAATAATCTATAAACTTTCTATACTTTATCTCGTTTTTTTAAAAAAATGAACCTTTTAATTAAAGGTGCTGCTAATAAGATAAACATAATAGCAAACTTTGATCTATGCCTTATTCCTGTTCCAAAATTTCCAACTCCAAATCCAAATACGAAAATATAAGATAACAACATTATTAAAATAAATCTCAAGCTAGGATCTCTCCAAATATATTTTATATTATATAAAATTAGATAGGTTAAATATATGTATAAAAAAGCATCAAACATACCAACTAGATGACTAAGTTTATTAACGTTCCATGGGAATGGTGCAAATACAAAATACATACTTCTTATGGGAGATTTATAAAATACCTCAATAGAAGAATTAATTTTTGTCCACTCAGGCCATGATGCATCACCCCTAGTAGAAACATTTGTTTTTAACATGAGATAATCTACATCTGTTGACTGTTCAAAGTCACCTAAATATGGAACATCAATTTTATTTGATAAATAAGAACCTGCAAAAATTATAGTTAATGATAAAAAAATCAAAATTTTAATATTAATGCGATAATTAATTAATGATTTATACGTTTTTTTTAGACTGCTTATGCCAATAAATGTTATAAAAATTATTAAACCTATGATCATAGATCCATGAAATAAAGTTGCCCCTAAAAAACCTGCTATTGCTAAAATAATCCATTTAATATTATCAGTTTTGAGCCATTTAACTGCACCATATACACCCACTAAGAGAAAATAGCATACGTACACCTCTCGCAAAACCAAAACTGAGTATAAAATCAATGAGGGAAATAAAGCTATTGTCCAGGCTACTTTTTTTGCGGCATGTTTGTCCCAAAGTATGCTCGCAAGTTTCCATCCTAAAAAAACACAACCAATACCCATAAGTAAACTCATGGACTGTGCCATCAATAAACTTCGGCCAAACAAAGAATAGGGAATAGCAATTGTCCAACTAATAAAAGCAGCAAGTGGCTCATTATACATGCCAAGAGTTGGTAATGTGGAAAGTGTAAACACATTAAAAAGGCCATCTTGTCCTATTAACCAAGCCTCCCTTTCGAATCCAAGCGAATCACCAGCGCTATCTGGCAAATTAATTATATAATGACCAACTAAAATAAAAAAAATTCGTACAGTCAAGGCTACAAGAATAATTTTAAAAATATCTGAATTTCGTAAAGCTATGAATAGCGTTATGAATGAAACCAGGGCTATTGCACTATAACCAAGTAGATCACCATAACCATATTGATAAGGCAATGAATTCATAAGATTTTAAACAAAAAAATTAAATTATTATTTTTAGTCACTATCTTAGATATTATATTGTTTAGAAATTAATCCAATAAACTTTACTTCAAATTTAAAAAAAATGAACTTCTATAATTTATCTTTCACAAACTGATAAAAACACGATTATCTTGTAAACTATTAACAATAACCTACTTATTTAATTCTATTTTTATAGTTTTTTCTAATATTTCTTAAATTTGATGATAAGACTTATACCATTTAACGAATTTAGTCACTCCATCTATAATTGATGTTGTTGGCTTATAATTAAATTTTTCTTTTAAATCATCTACATTAGCGTAAGTATCTAGTACATCTCCTGGCTGTAATGGTAAAAAATTTATTTTTGCTTTTTTACCTAAAATTTTTTCTAAAGCATCAATATAATCCATTAACTGCACTGGTTTATTGTTTCCTATATTATAGATACGCCATGGCGCCTTACTAGTAGCTGGATCTGGTTGATTGCCATTCCATTCAATATTATTTCTAGCTGGACTATCAAGAGTTTTTATGATGCCCCTCACAATGTCATCAACATAAGTGAAATCTCTGGTGTGTTTGCCATTATTAAATACATTAATATATTTTTCCTCTAAAATATCTTTAGTAAATTTAAATAAAGCCATATCGGGTCTTCCCCAAGGTCCATAAACTGTAAAAAATCTAAGACCTGTAGTCGGCAATTGATAAAGATGGCTATATGCGTGTGCCATTAACTCATTAGATTTTTTAGATGCCGCATAAACAGATAAAGGATGATTAACATTATCATGTTCTGAAAAAGGCATTTTAGTATTAGCACCATACACACTTGAAGTGCTTGCATAGACTAAATGCTCTACTTTATGTTGACGGCAATTTTCTAAAATATGAGCAAATCCAACAATATTACTGTTAATATAAGCAAGTGGATTTTCTATAGAATAGCGTACACCTGCTTGAGCTGCTAGATTAACTACCTTGGCAGGTTTGTGATATTTAAAAACATCTTCTAAACTTTTTTGATCATCAAGGTCTAGTCTATAATGTTTGTAATTTGAGAACTCGTTTAATCTTTCAAGCCGTGCTTCTTTAATTTTAGGATCATAATAGTCATTATGATTATCAATGCCTATTATACTATCGCCACGCTCTAAAAGTTTAACACACAATGAAAAGCCGATAAAACCTGCCGAACCAGTGACAATATTTTTTTTTACATTTTTATTCATATTATTTACTAAAATGATTTTATTTTAAAACTATACTAAATTAAACCTTTATAAAATTTTTTTTAAAAGTATGTATTTAATTAATTTTCTAAATAACTAATAACGCTCTATTTTTCCAACAATAACTATAAAAATCATTTAGTGCTTGATTGGCAATAGTTTCTCTATATTTAATATTTTTTAACTTTTTAATTGAACTCATCCATAGTTCAGTATCATCACATTTGACTAATATTGAATTTCTATCATTAAGCACCTCTCTAATAACAGGCAAGTCAGAAGCAACGATTGGTTTTTTATGTGACATATATTCAAAAAGTTTTAAAGGAGAGGTAAAATCAGAAATATTTAGAGTTATATTTGATGAATCTGAGCCATGAGCAAGCACTACTTTTTGATTGGGCAACAAACACACATCTAAAGCATTAATATAATTACTAACTTCTTTATGGGGAATAAAACCATAAAAATATATGTTTTTGCTCTTTATTTTATTTTTCCAAAACTGAATATCTTTTTCAAGACCGCCAAAAATATGAATTTCTATATCATCATCTAATTTATTAGCTATTGAAGCAATAACTTCCATACCTTTACCTTTATATAAGTGGCCTACATAACCAACCTTTAAATTGTCTTTAAGCCCCAAAAGGTCATTTGTTTGATCAAAATTAGCTACTTCATCTGCACCATCATGGGCAACCTGTATTTTGGAGTCATTCAAATACCCTTTGTCTAGATACATATTTTTTAATGCTTCTGATATAACAACCATTTTTTTAAAATATTTACTTTTTATAAGTTTTTTAAAAACTATTAATCTATGATTTTTTTTATCAAAAGAAGGTGCGTGTGACTCATAAATTACTTTATTTTTTAGTAATGTAGCCAAATAAATACCATGCAAAAATCTTCCATATACTAAATCAAATCTTTTATTGATAAGTAAATAAAAAAAGATAGCTAAACTATATAAGAAAGCTCCACCTTTTAGATTCGGATGCCAAAGTTTTTTAATTTTAAAATTTTTTCTTACTCCATAATAGTTGTAATTATCATCTATATCTCTCTCATATTGATCTTTTAAATCTGGGGCTAATAAAATCACCTCATGTCCGTTGTCAGTAAAGGCTTGGCACATTTTCATTACATGAATACTATTTGCTGATCTAGAAGGAATAATAGATTTTGATATATAAAGTATTCTCATTTTAATTTTTAGTTTTGACGAATATAAATATAGAATTTTTACGTTATTTACGGTTTAAAACTATTTTGTTATATCTAAGTCCTTTACCTAAAAATGATAATTCAAAATCATCTCCAAATATTTCTAACACCATTTCTAAAGATGGATGTATTACCCATCCAGCATGCTTATGTCTATGCATTTCAGCTACACGACCAAGCCTACTTAACTTTGGATCTTTTTTCCACCATTCTTTATTTGATGAAGCATAAATTAACGGACGTGCTAAATCCATTTCTAAAATGGCAGTTTTGTTTGTTACATCTCTAATTGAACGTAAAGCCATTAATACGTTTTCTACTTCAGTGACCACAGCGATACAAATGACAATGTCAAACTTTCCAAAATCTGTAGCTCGATCGATTCCGGCAAGATGAAAATCAACATCAATATCCTCATTAAGTGCAAGCATCTTAGCCTGATAAATACGATCTTCATTAACATCTAAGCCTGTAACACTTCGTGCGCCAGCTTTTTTTGCATACAAACTATACTGGCCTGAATTACATCCAATATCTAAAACTGTTTTATTTGAGAAATCAAATTCATCAAACCATGGAATTCTTGAATCAGTGTTTAGCTTTCCTATTGTAGCTAAACCTTGTTTTAAATGAATTGTTTGATACCAATTCTGCTCCTTAATCCATTTTTTATATTCTTCTAAATTTTCTATCTTAAATATTTCTTTATCTTGATTAGCCATTTTCTACACTCCCACAAAGGTTTTGAATAAATTATAACTCCTGGTAATTTTTCGTACCCAAGAATATATACAACTGCTGCACGGTGATGTCCTCCTTTAAGTACATACGTGTCTTTTATCTTAACTGCGATTATAGGGTCATCCATGTTAATTTGGTACCCTTTATTTATAATTGAGTGAATTAACTTAATACGTCTATTCACCAACACTGAAGCACCTAGTTTAACGTTTGTTCTGTTAAGCAAAGAGGGGTTTAACCAACATTCATGTTTATTTTTTTTCACATGTTCTATTGCAAAACGATGAACAGATCCTTGGTACATGCCACCTTTAGACTTTGCTTCAAGACAATATTTAAAAAATTCTTCAACTAACCAATTAACCCATAAACTATGTGCTAGTTCATAATTTTCTTTAATCCCAATTTTTATAAATTTATAAAATGGCCATTTTTTAATATCTTTGCCTCCGTATCCTGATTTAACATAACACTCTAGATCGTTATGAATGATAACATTTGTTGATATATCAGAATGCAATAACTTCATTTAAAGTAAATATATTCTGACAAGCTACGTTCAATGATATTAATTTCCTTTTGACTTAGAATTTTTTGATACTTGCCTATGTTTTTCTTGGAAAGATTTGCTTCATAACTAGATAAATTATTAGAGGCAAGAGAGACGTGGTCACATAATAAGTCTACCATTTTTTCGTTTTTATTGACAAAATCCTCAAAACGTAAACATAAAATATTTGGATTATTAATTTCTTTGAGGCGTCGTTGCATCTCTTTGTACCAATCAATAAACCCCTCAACAGAAATAGTTTTTCTAAACTGCTTAAGCTCTGCAAACTGATCACGTGGATCACGTGTTACTAGAATAACTTTACGGTTTAAAAAATACTTTGTAGATTCAATAGGGTTCCAGCCTGACCCTGCTTGGTTAAGAAGAATTGGACGTTTGTCAGAGGTTTTTTGAAATAATTTGCTGTGTAGTTTTTGAGCAGCAACAATCAAATCATCTTGGGACACAAGTAAACGAGTAGTAGGCATTACCTTATTAAGACCTAAATAGTTTTTTAGCTTACTAATAAAATATAACATAGGTGATGGTGACTGCATTGACCTATGCCAATGTAAACGCATGGGAAGTTTGGCAGCAGAAACCTCGTCAATAAATTGAGCAATTACCTTCTCAAAAGAAGGCATCTTAGATGCATAGTCCTTACCATAGCGAAAAAGAGTTTCAGATCGAGAAAGTTTCTTTGTTATTTTTTCAAATTGATCCAGTACATAATCTGCGGTACCAGGGTGAAAGGCATTTTTAGCAACAGCTTCTAATGTCATTAAACCATTTGGCATTTGTGGTAACTGATATTCTATTCCTTGCAATGGGTCATGAAGATCTCCACGGTTAGATAAATAATCATATACAGCTCCAGAACCAGAATAAGTTGTTCCAAGTACAATAATATAATTTGTAAGGTTTGACTGACTGTTCATATGAAATTTGTTAGGTTTTATACAATCTTCTACTCTATCAATTTATTTCTAGCTACTAATTAAGTAATAAAAAATTAATCTATATTAATTTTTATTTTTATAGAGTGCAATCACAAAGAATATTATGCAGAATATTAATTTTGCTATCTCAGGAATATACTTATATTTTATAAGCTATTTATAAGATAGTTTGTTAATTTTTAGTTTCTTCTCTAAAAAATATATCTTATTTTTTTAAATATTTTAGTTACTTCATTTTATTTCTGACATAATCTTGTAAATATCCTTAGCATCTATTTTTACAGGATTATTTCCTAGTCTTAATAAATTAATACCTTTAATAATATTGTCTGAGCTTTTTCTAATATCTATATTTAATTTTATTAAATCATCTTCAAGATTTGCTTGTTTTTTTATTAAAGATATTTTTGAACTAAATTCATTTATATTTGAAACATCAAATAAGCTAAATATTAAATCAAATCTTTTATTTAAATCAAAAGATGTTTCTGATTTATTTAAGTTGTTATAATTAAAACTAAAAAATTTCTCAAAAAATAAACCCACAGCATGACCATGACTAATATTAAATAAAGATGTAAATGGATATGATGTTGCATGGGGCACTGTTGTTTTTGAAATACTGATAGCTTTTCCAGCTAAATTTGCAGCAATACTCATTTCTGTTGCATTTTTTAGGCTAGGATTATTTAAGAAAGAAATATAACTGTTAATGGAAACTCCTAATGATTTTGAAGCATATGCAACACTTTTTTCATTAGACTTTTTTGACACAAGAGACTCTAATGCTTGAGCAATAGCATCAAAGCCAGCAGAGGCTTTTATTTTATTTGGAGCAGAAATTAAAAATTCAGGTATTAAAAAAAAATTATCAGGTATTAGCAATTCACTTTCAAATGAGTGTTTAATACCTTCAACATAAATAACTGCATTGGATGTAACCTCTGCTCCAGATCCAGCTGTAGTTGGTATAACTGCTAGTTTTGTATATTTTTCTTTAAAAGGATAAGAGTAATTTACAATTAGGTCTGCTAAATCAGATCTAACATCAACTACATTGGCAATTTTAGCATAATCTATTACCGCACCACCACCCACTGCTAAAATCAAATCTGGCTTAAAATTCTTAATATCTTTTATTATCTTTATTAGTTCTTCAAGTATTGGTAATTCTGAATTCTTATAAAATATTCTAATCTCTTTATCACTAACTATCTTTTTAAAACAAACTTCAGCTCCAGAAGTTACAAAGGATTTTTTTCCACATAGTATAAAAATTTTTTTAAAACTTTTATCATTTACAAAATTTAGAATATCTTCAATTGAGCTAATCATTTATTTCATAAACTGATTCTTTATTTTTATAAAATCAGATGGTCTAGGTAAGTTTTTTACTGAACTATTGGCAATCTTTACTTCTAAAAAACTCAAATCATTTGTGGATAGAAAATTTTTGATATTTTTCTTTAATCCTTTTTCATTCTTAATAGAATAAAATTTTTTAAAACCTAGACTTGTTGAGAATTTTTCAAAATTAATATCATTGGCATATGTATTTTGACCTCCAACAGAATCATGAGCATTGTTATTTAATAAAATATACTTAAAATTTTTATTAGCAAAAGATCCAGCTGTTTTAATTGATCCTAAATGCATCAAAAATGAACCATCACCATCAATACAGACAGTATTGTGTTTACTAGAAAGTGAATAACCTAGAGCAACAGATGAGGTGTGGCCCATACCTCCAACCATATAAAAAAATTTATTTTTTTTAAGTTTATATTTATCCCTAACATACATTAACTCTCTAGAGTTATATCCAGTACTTGAAATAATTTTTGTTTTTTTAGAGAGACTCTCTAATAAAATTTTGAAAAATAATTCTTTATTTAAACTATAAAAATCTTTTTTTTTTATAGGATTTTTATTTTTCTCTAGTGTCCCTTGTTCTATTAAGCAGGCCACTATGGATTTATTTTTTTTTGCTAGTTTAATTTGCTTATCAAATTCTTTTAAATCTAAATTGGACCTAATAATTGTATATTTAATATTTAAAAGTTTTAATAATTGTTCAGTAATTTTACCTTTAACGTTATGTTGTGGTTCATCTTTTATTCGAGGAGAGCCCCTCCATCCAATTATTAAAATTAAGGGTATTGAATAAACTTTTTGATGGGCTATTGAAATTAACGGATTTAAAGCATTAGATAATCCAGAGTTTTGCATATATACAACCGGAATTTTTTTTGTAGATAAATATTGACCTATAGCAATTGATACCGCCGAACCTTCATTAGTTGCTATTATATGTTTTTTTCTATTTTGTAATGATGAAGATAACTCTTTTAGAACACTATCTGGTACGCCTGAAAAAAAATCGCTTTTATTTTTTTTTAATAAATCGATTAAAGCTTTAACTTTAATCATTTTTAATTAAACTAATTATTTCTTTAATAGGTATAATTTTTTTATCAGCTTCAAATGCACGACCATTATTTAAAATTATTTTAGCTATATTTTGCATAGCAGGATATGCTGCCCTTAATAACTGATTTGCATAAATTACTAATTTAAATCCATTTTTTATTAAATCTTTTTCATAAGTTTTTGAGTATGTTGATGGTACAGAGACTAAAGGAATAAAATGTTTACTTTTTTTGAATTCTTTTGCAAATGAAAAAATTTCTGCTGGAGTTTTTTCCTTACTATGAATTAATATAGCATCTGCACCTGCTTTTGAATATATTTCAGCTCTTTTCAGTGCATCCTTAAGGCCTTTGCCTAAAATAAAACTTTCTATTCTTGCAATCGCCATAAAATCATTTGATTGTCTTGTGTTACAAATTTTTTTAATTTTTTTTGCAAAATCATTTGGCTTATCTTGTTTGGCGCCAGATTGATTTTTAAATAGAGAATTTTTTTTTAATCCTATCTTATCTTCCATTATAATTGCTGAGACACCCGATCTCTCTAAAGATCTTACTAAAAAAGGTAAATGTTCAATTTGACCTCCGTTATCAGCGTCAAATACTAAAGGTTTACTTGTTACATCTAAAATGTCATGTAAAGATGATATACGAGCTGAGAATGACAATGAAGAATTATCAGGCAATCCTTTAGTAGCAGAGTCAGTGAGACTTGAGGACCACATACCATCAAATTCAATTTTTTTTTTATTTTTTGTAATATTAATTTTTTCGATTATCAATCCAGTGAGTGAGTTATGAGACTCTAATATTCTAACAATATCTTTTGATTTCATAAATCTTTTTAATCTTGAAACCCTGTTGCCAGGTGAAGAAATAATATTTGTCATTTCTTTTTTTATTAATGTTGAAGAAATATTTTTTGTATATTTGGGCTCTATAAGTTTGCCTGACCATTTCTTTAATGCTTTTATTACTCTCTCTCTTGTTTTTTTTTGAACTCCTTTTCTCCAGTCATCACCATGAATAACATAATCTGGTTTAATTAAATTTAGATTTTCAACATAATCCAAAGCTCTTTGAGGTATTACTTTTTTTACATACTTGATATTTTCTAGAACTATTTTTCTTTTTTCATAGTTTAAATAAGGAATATTTTTATAACTTGCTATTGCCTCATCTGTTAGAAGTCCAACACAGACATTTCCATAAGAATTTGCTATCTTTAGTATGTTAATATGCCCTTTATGCAAAATATCAGCTGAAAGACCCACATATACTGTTTTTTTATTTCTGTACATTTAGTTAGTTATTTTCTATATGAAAGAATTATGAAATCAATTATAAAATTTTTATTATCAAAGATATCTAGAGTTATTTTTTATACATATTTAATTAAACATTATATTACACCGGTTGAATTTAAAAAAAAATTTAAAAAATTAGAATTAAAATTAGATGATAATTTAGCTGACGAAACATTCAATCATTTTAAAGAACATTTGAAAAAAAGTTTGCTTTTTAATGATTATTGGAAAATAAGAAAATATGCTATCGAAACCTCTTTGTTAAATGATAAAAATAAGGAATATCATTATTTAGAGTTTGGTGTTTTCAAAGGTGCAAGTGCCAACTTTTTTTCTAAATTTGTGAATAAGCTATATTGTTTTGATAGTTTTGAAGGTCTAAAGGAAGACTGGGTGGGCATATCATTACCTAAGGGACATTTTAACTTAGACAAAAAAGTTCCAAAACTAAATTCAAACGTTGAGCCTATTGTTGGTTGGGTTGAGGATACTTTAGAAAAATTTTTAAAAAAACATAATCCAAAAATTAATTTTGTTCATCTAGATATGGATACTTATAGTCCAACAAAGTTTACTTTAGAAAAACTAAAACCCTACTTAGTAAAAGACGCGATTATACTTTTTGATCAATTGTATAATTATATTGGATGGGAAAATGGAGAATACAAAGCTTTAAAAGAAGCATTAAATGAAAATGAGTTTGAATATAAAGGATTCAGAATAAATTCTACACAAGCAGTTATTCAAATAAAATAAAAAAGTACCATTTGTATAAAAAAGTTATTTTATATTTAATCTTAATTTATTCTTAATAAGCAATTCTAAGTGTTTCACATCTTTTTTATTTAAGATTATCCTTAAATCTTTAGAATTTAAAAGAGCACTATGAATTGCTTTAATATTTACAATTATCTTTTTAATCTTGAATACTTTACAGAGAGCAAATCTGTGAGTTCCACCATACTTATTTTCTAATTTTATTAATTCACCATTTCTGCCAATTACTACTCCAATTTCATCATCTCCATATTTTTCTTTTAAAAATTCGTGATTTTTTCTTTTATTGTTAAGTTTTTTTTGACTTAAATATCCATTTTTTTTTAATGAATTCTTAAGATCGTCTAGTGATAGAAAATAGTTATTGAGTTCATTTATATTTTTAACTCTTGATATTTTTTTACCATTTTTAATTTGCTCAGCTTTATATATAAATTCATCAGATTTTTTATAATTCATATTTTCTTTATAAATCTGAACTACTGAATTGTAGTTAATATTAAATTTTCTATATTTAGCAATTTCTATTTTTTTTTTATCCCAATCACCATCCCATAAGAAATTATGTCTATTTAAAGTATTTTTTAGTTCTAAAAAATATTTGATTTCGTCAGTATCAATTTTTATACTAAAAAAAAAATGTTTAGATAATATTTTAATTGAAAAAAAATTAGAGATTTTCTTTGTTATTATTGCAAAATAATTAAGCATAGCAAAGTTCTTTGTAATAATTTTAAATTATTTTAAATTTGTTTATAAAACAAAGCTTTAAATTTTTAATAAAGTTTAATTAATATAGTCTTATTTGAAAGTAATTTACACTCTAATTTTTTTTCTATTCCAAGTATATGCTGAAATCTATTAACTCTCTCACGAATATCACTCTCATTCAATGATGGAATTTTTTCTACAGAAGTTGACTTGGGCTTATTCGGAAATAACTTTCTCACAATTTTACCAAGATCTCTTTTAAGTTTTATAATTTTAAGTAACCAATAAAATTTGGTCCAGTTATTAGATTTTGACAATCTCTTATTATCTAAGCTCTCCCATACTCTTATTATCTTATCTGCTGAAAGTTCATTCTTATCAATAAAAATTCTTTCTGATAAAGTTTCATAAGATTTATCAATTGTCGGATTATTATATTTATATTGATTGTTTTTAAATAGTGAATTTGTATTTTCCAATAGGTCTTCATAAGTTTCAACATAGTTCCCAAACTTATTAGCAAAATCTTTTTTAAGATACTGTCTTTTAATAGGAGCATATGAAATTACCGGTGTTCCAGCAACTGCTGCCTCAACTGCAGTTGAACAGCTATTATGTATAAGAGCAAAAGCGTTTTTAATCCAAGGCATGATAGCATCTTCTTTTATAATATGAACGTTTGGAAGACCTTCTAGATAAATTTTCCAAGGTTCAGGTGCTTCTCTAGGATGAGGGCGTAAAACAATGTCGTAATTATTATTATTATGTGCAAGTTTTTTTATGGCATCTATAAAAGCATATAATAAAAGATATTCTTCTGACATTCTTTGAAATGGAATTTTAAATAATTCTGGATCACGATCGAAATAACCTGCGGTTCTAATACGCCTTATATATTCACAAAATGGTTTATGATATGTACAAGAAAAATTAGATGCTACTAATAAAAAAGGTTTATTAGGCATTTTTTTTGGTTTTAGCCAATAATCTTTAAGTAGCGGTTTGTTTATGTCAATTCGTGGTGAACCTGTTTTATAAAATTTTGATGAGTTTTTAGGATAATTACTTTTTAAAATTTCAACATCTTTACCCCATCCAAATACTGCTGATACTTGATGTATTGATTTTTCTGAAAATCTTGTTTTTGCAAAATCATTTTGATTATTATCAATAAAACCACCTTCTTCATCAATACTGGTAACAACAAAACCATTATCAATAAGTTTTTGATGTTTATCAATCTTAAATCTACTCGGCGTCAGGGATTTAGTGTGAAAAATTCCTGGTGCCAAAACTCCAGTTTCTATACCGTTTATTATTTCTCCCATATTAGAAAGTATAACTTGATGCCCTTTTGAGGCTGCTAAAACTGCTAAAAGAAGCTTACTATCTAACTCTCGAATAGCAACCTCGACATGCAAATATATATTCATATTTAAAAACTTTTATTATATTACTTTAATCTTAGAATCTATTATTATTTAGTTAGAATTAATTTTTATTCTTTTAAATAATCTTTTATAATTTTGATGACCTTGTTTTGATTTTTATTACTTAAATTAGTAAATATAGGTATGCTAATTGAATTATTAAAGTATTTTTCAGATCCTGGAAAAACAATTGATTTTTCATCATAAATACTAAATTTATAAATTGGTATATAGTGTTGTTGTGCCATAACATTATTATTGATTAAATATCTCATAAAATGATCCTTACTTTTCTTAAGTTCATTAAATGCCATATTTATCAAAAATAAATGATAAGATGGCTTGATATTTTTAGAGTATTTAGGAACTATTAATTTTGAATTAAAATTTTTAAATTCAGTTAAATATTTTTCGTAAATTTTTTTACGTTTTTTTAAAAAAAAATTAATTTTTTTTAATTGTGATAATCCCAAAGCACAATTAATATCTGATAATCGATAATTAAAACCATGTTTTAAGATGTTATATTGCCAATATTTTTTTTTATTTCTCAAAATTCCATGACTTCTGAATAGTTTAATATTTCTGGCAATTTTAATATTGTTAGTTGTTACAATGCCTCCCTCCCCAGATGTTATGGTCTTAAGCGGATGTAAAGAAAAAGTAGAAATATCTGAATGTTTACATGAACCAACTTTAAAAAACTTATTCTTATATTTATATTCTGAACCTAGTGCATGACAGGCATCTTCAATTATAAAAAAGTTATATTTTTTTTTAATATCATTAAATTGCTCTATATATTCAGGATAACCTCCATGAAACATTACTACCAGAGCTCTAATTTTTTTAAGTTTATTTTTTTTAATACATTCTAAAATTTTATTTGGGGTAACTTGACCACTATATTCATCAACATCTACCAGATAAACTTTTAATCCCATAGTTTTTGCCATATTGTAGGATGCTATAAAATTAATTGCTGGCATTAAAATGATATCATTTTTTTTTAAGCCAATTGATAGCATTGCTAAATGAATTGCGGCTGTTCCACTACTGCATACATAGCTATATTTGCATTTAAGATATTTTTTTAATTCTTTCTCAAACTTTTCAACAAAAGGACCAGTGGTAATTAAATCATTTGATAGCGAGCTTAATACTAATTTTTTATCACTCTTATCTATCAACTGTCTCCCATAAGGTATGTTTTTCATGATTTAATTTATTCTATTAATCGGCTTAAAGCATACTTTAGATTTCAGAATACTTTTTATGTTTTTTTTTGAAATATCATAAAAAACTTTATCTAAAATTTTTATATATCTTTTGATACTATTCTTATTATGAAAGATAGTAATATAGATCACATTTGAAGCTAAAATTTTATTTTTCAACATTTCTTGAGTAAGAAAAGTTTTTCTTTGAGGGTGATTATTACAAAATTCAAATGAGGGTATAGCATTTGTCCCCTCCACTTTAATTGGAACATTGTATTTTTTTGATAGATTGTGCCAAATATTTTTTATTATTTTTCCATTATTTTCTATTTTTTTGAAAACATTTAATCTCTTAAATTCTTTAATTGAAGCAAGTGCAGCTGTGTAGCCAACGCGTTCGCCCCAAAATGAACTACTTATAAAAGTATTTTCAGCTTTTTTCATTATTTGCTTTTTACCAATTATAGCGTTAATTGCATAACCACTACCTAAAGCTTTACCAAAAATTGCCATATCTGGATTAACTTTAAATTTAAGATGTATACCTCCCATAATTTCCCTATATCCTGATGTGCATTCATCAAAAATTAAAATTATTTTTTTTTTATTACAAATATCTCTTACTTTTTGAAGGAAATTATTTTGAGGTTCAATATTTCGCATCACCTCCATTTTAATAATTCCAATTTTTTTTTTATCAATAAGTTTTATAAGATATTCAAAATTATTATATGGGAAAGGGAAAGAGGTATTTTTTAAATTTTCGGGTATCCCATCATAATTCAATCCTGACATTAAATGTTGGTCTAAGTTTTTTTTTGAGTTTATGTTTGCTGACAAATACCAATCGTGCCATCCATGATAGCCACAAAATGCAACATTTTTTTTTTTAGTGAAAGATCTTGCAATTCTTATTGCTAATGCATTTGCTTCCCCTCCACCTCTAGTAAATTTAGCCATTGACGCCCAAGGATGTTGTTTAATTATTTGTTTTGCCAAATAAACTTCTTCAGGACAATTTAAAGTTGTCATATTACCTTTGTTAATATTCTTTAGAACTGACTTATTTACTTTAACGTTACTGTATCCCAATACACTTGTCCCAACAGCACAAAACATATCTAGGTATTTATCTCCTTTTAAATCCCAGACATTTATTTTTTTTGCTTTTGTAAAATAAGCAGGCCATTTATATGGTAAATGAAGTTCTGATCTTTTAGAAAATAATGTTGTACCACCTGGAATTAAGGTTTTTGCGTATTTGTATAAACTTATACCATTTTTAATTTTCATTTTATTTCCAATTTCTTGGATCAATTAGCTTTGTATCACTTATATTAAAATTTATCATTTTATTTTTACCTATAGTTTTAAAATTTATTATTTCTTTTAAGTTTTCTGAGTTATTAATTCCAATTATTATTTTATTAAAATCATAATTCAATAAGTCACTTAAACAATAATCAATTGGTGAAATATTGTTATTTTCTAAATTTTTAAACCAATTAAAAAAAAGTTTTTGCCATTTTTTAAAATAATTCTTTTTATAGACTGATTTATTAACAAGTAAGCCCTGTAAAAATATAGATCTTATGTGAATTTCTATACCTTGATTTTTTAACTTATCATGCCATCCCGTAGTTAATATTCTTTTATCCAAGATGTTGTAAGGACATTGTACTACATCAAAATTATAATTTGAATTTATATAATTCAAACAATTCGTATCATAAATTGATAAACCAATTTTTTTAAAGTATTTTTTTTTTTTCAAAACCTCTAAGTTTTTAAAAATTTTCACCCCTGTCTTTGTAAATAAAATTTTAACGTCATGAAAAAGTAATGTCTCAATCTTGTTTGTATTAAGGTTTTTAAAATGATCCTCTAATTGTTTTTGGCAAAATTCTAATGACACCCATTTTGAATCTGGTATTATTTTTGTAGAAAATTTAAATTTTTTATCTATATTTAAAAATATATCTTTATTTTTTAAATAAGACTTAGCTGTATCAATTTCATAAATACCATTTTTTTTTGCTAAATTTAGAATTTTTTTATTTTCTTTATCGTTTAATTTAATTGGATCTGCGCCATATTTTTGTGTAAAATTTGCTGATCCAATTACAAGCCTTCTTTTCAACTTAGTTTTATTCACACTATCTTTCTTTTATATTAATTAAAGATTTGTTGTATTTTTCAGCTTTAATTAAGTCTCGCCAAGAGAAAAAAATATTTTTTGAAAAATATCTAACAATTTTTTTTAAAAACAAATAATCTTTTAGGTTATCTAGTGTCCATCGTCTATTTGAATAATCTATAAAATTTTTATAATTATGTTTTTTAAACAATTTTGACTTTTTTACAAAAAAAGTTACATGCTCTTTATTATACTTACTTTTAGAAATTTTTTGTGACTTTACTAATATATTTAAATCGATTACTTCCACATCCAAACCATCAGGAAAAGTAAGGTTTAGTATATTTGAAGTATAATCACTTTTTTTTTTGAAGTGTAATTTAATACATTCATCTATAAGCTTTGGATCTATTATAGGGCAATCTGCTGTAATTCTAACAATTGTTTTAATAGAATTTTCTTTAGCACAATCAATAATTCTTTTTGCAACATTATTAGTACTTCCTCTAAATAATTCAATTTTATTTAACTTGCATACATCTTTGAATTTATCATCTTCCTTTTTTTTTGTAGTGCACAAAAATATCTTATTAACTAATTTTGTTTTTTTTAATCTTAAAATACATAAATCTATTACTCTTAAGCTAGAATTTATTTTTAAAAAATGTTTATTTGGTAATCTTTTAGATCCAGATCTTGCTGCAAGAAAAATTGCAATTTTATTTTTATTTGTCATTGTTTAAATTTAACAAATTATTAAATCATCATACAGAAAATTATCAGTATGCTCTATTTCTCAATATTTATTTATCTGCATTTTCCCTCTATCATTCCTATGTTGTTGATATCTTAAAATAGAAAGTACTATTTCTTAAATTGATCAGATTAACGGGGGTTCTATCTATAATTTGGCACAAAAACAGCTATTGCTGATGTTAAAAGTTTTTAATTTATAATTGTATATGTTATTTGTTTTTATGACTTCAAGTATCAAGGAAAATAGCAAGTATATCTTAAAATCTATTATTTCAGATAAGCTTACGAATAAAGAAATTAAGGAAATTTGTTTATTAAAAGATAAACAATGGAAATTTGGTATAAAGTCACAACTTAAATGGTTTAAAAATAATATTAAAAAATACGATCTTCATAACTTTTTTTATATTAAGTCTAAACTTGTGGGATATACACTTTTAAGAAAAAGAACTTTTGAAATTAAAAATTTCAACAAAAAAACTAAATACCTCTTGTTTGATACTTTGGTTCTTGATAAAAAATATAGAGGTATGAATTTTTCAAATTTATTGATGAGTTTTAATAATATGATAATTGAACAATCTGGTTTTTTTTCTTTTTTAATTTGTGAAGATAAATTGGTTAATTTTTATAAAAAAAATAATTGGAAAAAATTGAATAAAAATTTTTTTAAAATAATAGATTATCCATTTCCAGTAAATGGAATGATTTTTAATAAATTAAATTTATATAAAAAATGTTTTTTTTATATAAACAAGTAAATAATATAAGATAAACAAAATTTTAAAAAGTAAAAATAAAACCTATGAAAAAAAATCTAAAAGAAATCAAGAAAGGGTTAAAACTTGTAGATCAAATACAAAGTATTAGATCAGCAAATAATAAAAATTGGATGGATTTATTAAGATTATCTTTAAAACTTGACTTTAGCTCAACTTCAAAAATTCTTAAAGAGATTTGTAAAGATGATAAAAGAATTTCCGATCTTGCAAAAAAAATATATGAATTAAATAAATCTAATGGAAAATAAAGTTTTTTTCATAGCAGAAATTTCAGCAAATCACTGTGGAAATTTTATCTTAGCAAAAAAATTAATTAAGTGCGCCCATGCAAATGGAGCTGATGCAGTAAAACTTCAAACTTACACTGCCGATACAATGACAATTAAATCCAATAAAAAATATTTTAAAATTAAAGAGGGTTTATGGAAAGGTTATAGGCTTTGGGATTTATATAATAAGGCTCACACACCTTTACAATGGCATAAGGAACTGTTTACATATGGAAAGTCTCTAGGTATAAAAGTATTTAGCACTCCATTTGATGATACAGCAGTAAATTTTTTGGAAAAACTTAATTGTCCAATTTATAAAATTTCTTCATTTGAAATGACTGATTTAAATTTAGTAAAGAAAGTGTCTCAAACTAAAAAACCTATTATTATTTCTACAGGTATGGCAAATTTGAATGAGATCGAAACTACATTCAAGACAGCTAGAAGAAATGGTGCAAAAGATATCACTCTTTTGTATTGTGTAAGCAATTATCCATCGTCAATTAATGACTTTAATTTAAATAATATCAAAATATTAAAGGATAAATTTAAATGTAAAGTGGGCATATCAGATCACTCAAAAGATAACAGAGTCGCAATTGCGAGTATCGCAAGTGGAGCAGAGGTTATAGAGAAGCATATAGCATTAGATAATCAAAAAAAAGGTTTTGATATTGATTTTTCTTTAAAGGGAAAAGAAATTAAAAAATTAAGAGATGATATTGATGTTGCTCGTAAGCTTATGGGTAAAAGTTTTTTTTTTAGAAATAAAAGTGAAAATAAATCTAAAATCTTTAGAAGGTCAATCTTTACAACTAAAGATATAAAAAAAGGTGAAAAATTCTCTAAAGACAATATCAGAGTTATTAGACCTGGTTACGGTTTGGCTCCAAAATACTTTAATAAAATTTTAAATAAAAAATCACCTATAGATATTAGTAATAGTGAACCAATTACGTCCTCGATATTAAAAAAATTAAATTAAATTTTTGTCACACTCATTATTCAAATGAATTAGTTATTTAATTGCTAAAAAACCCTCAAAACATGAATATTTTAAAATTGACATATAATCTTTAAATCCTGCTCTTTTTAAAAAATTCATGTTTTCATTAGTTGAGTACGGTTCCAAAACGCCTCTTAATGATAACGATTTATTCCAAACTTGTTTTTCATTATACCCAATATCATGTTTGTATTCTAAATAAATTTGGTTCATTAGATCTTGAAATCTAGCATCAGATGCTCGCACTTTCTCAAAATAAATAAATGCTCCACCCCAATTTAAAGAATTATAAATTTTATTTATTAAAGCTTGTCTGTATTTTGGTTTAAGAAACTGAATTGTATAATAAGAGACAATAAGCTCAGACTTTTTGAACTTTACTTTATTAATATCTGCACATTTTAAATTTATTTTATTTTTACAAGTTTTCAATTTTTTTTTAGCAAGATCAATCATGTTTTTTTCAACATCAATGCCATAAAAATTCATTGTTTTAAGAGAGTTATACTCATCAATTTTTTTAATCAAAGTTCCGGTTGAGCAACCTAAGTCATATATATTGCAATTTTTACTGATAAAAAAACTACTTAATTTACATATAATATCTTGACCAACATCATACAATGGTACTGATTTTTTTACATGTTGATCAAAATATTTAGGTGTTTTTCCACCAAAAGAAAAATTGCTTTTCTTAGTTGAAATTTTATCTCCAGTGTCCATTAAAATAAAATTGTTTTTTTCATTAAGCTGACTTCTATATAATCCTTTATTCCAGGATGGTAAGATTTTATTATATCCTTTTTTTGATAATAAGGCAAAGAAAGAAAAATTTTCTTATAATCCCATCTATATACTTTAAGTTTTTTTTCATGTTTATAATCTTTAATTTCAAATGAATTACTTTTATTATAATGATCGTTGATAATGACATATCCTCCATTATTTAAACTTTTGTCGATTTCTGAAAATAGATTTAGAATTTTTGAAGGAGGAAGCATAAATAAAAAAAAACCACAAATTATTAGATCATATTTTAAGTTTTTTAATTTAGAATCTTCAAACATTCCATATGTCAAATTTATTTTTTTAAATAGTTTTTTACCTTCAGATATTGCAGACTTTGATGTATCTATTCCGTAGCATTGAGAATTATAATTTTTTCTAAAACTCTCCAATAAATAACCCGTAGAACTCCCAATTTCTAAAATTTTTTTTGGTTTAATTTTATTTTTTGAAATTATCTTAAATACTAAATTTTTTTTTGTAGCAACTTTAATTCTTGCATATCTGTTCCTTCTATGATTTTCAATTGATGCTTTTTTAATTATTTTTTCAAAAGTCATTGTCTATAATAAATTTATGATTTTTATGAAATATTGAGTCATTACTAAAATTAAATTTAAAATAAAATACTGGATAAAGTTCACCACCAAATTGTAATTTAGTTAATCCTATTCTTTTATGCTTTTCAGTGAAACTTTTAAAATCTTTATCATAGTAATATGTCTGGCCAACCTCATAGTATCTAAAGTTATTATTTTTGTAATATTCAATAGTTTTGTATTCGATAAAACCTCTCAATGAATATTTTTTTAAATCTTGAGAATCAGTAATATTAACTTGCGAAGCTGCACTAGCAAAATTTTTTTCTTTGAAACAATAAAGAAATGATAAAAATTTCTTATCATCTAACCTTCTTATAGCAAACAAATCAGCTCTATCATCGTAAAGTAGGTTTAGCATATATTCCCAAGAACTATCTTTTCTAGTTTGTCTTTTCGATGATGTAAAATGATAACTTTTATATAAGTTGAAAAATTCTTTGATTTGATTTTTAGTGCTGTTTTTTGAATTTATTTTAAAAAACTCTAATTCTTTATATATTTTATTTCTAAATTCTTTTCGCATTGCTTTTCTAAGATTCATAAAAAGATCGTCGTGTGATAAATCTAAATCTATAATATTTGTATTAATTACGACATAAGAGACATCAAAAAATGAAAGTATTTTCATACTTTCTTTATAATCTAATTTGCATTCATTCTTAAAAAATTTTATTGGATGAAAAAAAAAATCAAAACTTTTGCATTTATGCTCAATTCCTATGTCATATATCGTGTTGTACAACTCTCTATATAATTTTCTTTTATTTTGTGAAGTCAAATCTTTTGATACGATAGGAGTGTGACACGCAACACTTGAAAATGATAAAGTATTAAAATCATCTTCATTTGTAATTCCTAAAGGAGCAAAAACAAGTGGTTTATCTTCATCAAAAATAAAAAATGACTTATCAATTATTTTTGAAGTATTAAAGTAATAGTTTAATAACTTTTCTGTATGGTAGATTTGATAATTACCTATTTTTTCAAGGAAAAGCTCATGTTTTTTTTTACTTAAATTTTTTGAGAAAACTATGTTCATTTTTAATTTTTTTTACATTCAATTATAAAGTATTCAAAGTATTCAGACGTGTTTCTGTAAGTTCTGGCATGTATCTCAAAAGAATTAATATTAAAAAATTTCTTTAATAATTTAACTAGCTCCCTCTTTGAATAAAAAGAAAAAAGATATTCATCTCCAAAAAAAGGAGA